>ENA-UOOK01001295-UOOK01001295.1-fermentation-metagenome-genome-assembly--contig:-NODE-1295-length-32937-cov-5.873913_pt1 | contig 32937 bp, 41 predicted proteins | sample MGYA00245777_ERZ724023 | MGnify/ENA primary metagenome ERZ724023 (study PRJEB28704, sample SAMN03018312) | fermentation metagenome | biome: anthropogenic terrestrial biome; feature: soil; material...
GTGGTTCTGTTATGAACCCGAACGACCATCCGCATGGCGGCGGCGAAGGCAAAGCGCCTATTGGCCATCCTGGCCCAATGACCCCTTGGGGCAAACCTGCTCTTGGGTTTAAGACCCGCAAACCTCACAACCGCTCCGATAAGCTTATCGTGAAGCGCAGAAACGGCAAATAAGGCAAACAGAAAGGAGCTATTCATATGGGCAGAAGCTTAAAAAAGGGTCCTTATGTTCAGCCTGTGCTGTTGAAAAGGATTCAGGAGATGAACGAGAAGGGCGAAAAGAAGATCATTAAGACCTGGAGCCGTTCTTCTCAGATTTTCCCCGACTTTGTCGGTCATACAATCGCCGTCCATGACGGCCGCAAACATGTGCCGGTATATATCACTGAAGATATGGTAGGACATCGCCTTGGCGAGTTCGCACCTACCCGCACCTTCAAGGGTCATTCCGGCTCAAAAACCACCACAGTGCCGGGTAAATAACGGCCGAAAGGAGTGTATCACATGGAAGCAAGGGCTTATCTTAATTACGCCCGTATTTCTCCCCGCAAAATGTCCATTGTGCTGGATTTAATCCGCAATAAGCCAGTGGATCTTGCAATGGCTATCCTTCAGAATACCCCCAAGGCCGCTTCCGAGTATCTTGTAAAACTCTTGAAGTCGGCCATGGCGAATGCTGAAAATAACCATAGTATGGACGTCTCCAGGCTTTACGTGGCAGAGTGCTACGCATGTCCTGGCCCGATCCTCAAGCGCATTCGTCCGCGGGCACAGGGTCGTGCATATCGGGTTCTCAAAAGATCCTCGCACGTAACCATGGTGCTTAAGGAAAAAGAATAAGGCAGAGGAGGTATAGAAATGGGTCAGAAAGTGAATCCACATGGTCTCCGTGTGGGTGTTATCAAAGATTGGGACTCCCGCTGGTATGCCAGAAACGACGTTTTTGGCGATACGCTGGTTGAAGATTACAAGCTGCGCCGCAAGCTGAAGAAACAGCTTTATGCTGCTGGCGTCCCGAAGATTGAAATTGAACGTGACGCTTCCAAGGTTCGCATTCATATTCACTGCGCAAAGCCGGGCATGGTTATCGGCAAAGCAGGATCAGAGATTGAAAAGCTCCGTCAGCAGTGTGAAAAAGATCTTGGAAAGCCTGTGTCGATTAATATTATCGAGGTCAAGACCCCCGACTTGGACGCACAGCTCGTCGCTGAAAACATTGCACAGCAGCTGGAAAAGAGAATTTCCTTCCGCCGCGCAATGAAGCAGTGCATCGGCCGCGCAATGAAGATGGGAGCAAAAGGAATCAAAACCATGTGCTCCGGTCGTTTGGGCGGTGCAGAAATTGCTCGTAAAGAGCAGTATCATGATGGCACAATTCCGCTGCAGACTCTGCGCGCGGATATTGATTATGGTTTTGCCGAGGCTGCCACAACTTATGGCCGCATCGGTGTAAAAGTTTGGATTTACCGGGGCGAGGTTCTGCACGATAATCGCAGCGCCACCCGTCCGCCCCGCCGGGAAGGAGGCAGTAAATAATGCTGTTGCCTAAGCGCGTTAAATATCGCCGTGTACACCGTGGCCGTATGACCGGCAAGGCGTATCGCGGCAATAAGGTCACTTATGGTGATTACGGTCTTCAGGCTTTGGAGCCCGCATGGATCACCTCAAACCAGATTGAAGCAGCTCGTGTCGCAATGACTCGTTACTGCAAACGTTTCGGCCAAGTCTGGATTAAAATTTTCCCTGATAAACCAATTACCCAGAAACCAGCAGAAACTCGAATGGGTTCCGGCAAAGGTTCTCCGGAATATTGGGTAGCTGTAGTAAAGCCGGGCCGCGTTATGTTCGAAATCGGTGGTGTTTCTGAAGACACAGCAAAAGAGGCTATGCGCCTTGCTGCCAGTAAGCTGCCAATTAAGACAAAAATCGTTAAGAAGGAAGAGGAGGTTGAGCAATAATGAAGGCATCCGAAGTGCGTGAAATGACAAACGAAGAGCTTCAAAGTAAGCTCAAGGACCTTAAGGAAGAACTCTTTAACCTCCGCTTTCAACTTGCGATTAACCAACTCGACAACCCGATGCGTATCTCCGCTGTCAAAAAGGACATTGCCCGCGTAAAAACTGTTTTGCGCGCCAATGAACTGAAAGACAACGCGAACGTCTGACGGAAGGAGGTACCATCGTGAGCGAAAGAAATTATCGTAAAATAGAGGTTGGTAAGGTTGTCAGCGACAAGATGGACAAGACCATCGTTGTAGCAGTCCAAGACAGCGTGAAGCATCCCCTGTATGGCGGCAAGATCATTAAACGTACCGTTAAATTAAAGGCACATGACGAGAAGAATGAATGCAACGTCGGTGACCGCGTGCGTGTTATGGAGACCCGTCCCTTGAGTAAAGATAAGAGATGGCGTCTTGTTGAGATTATTGAAAAAGCGAAGTAATTCGCCCAAGCAAAGGAGGAACGCACTGTGATTCAACAGCAGACTTACCTCAACGTTGCCGACAACACCGGCGCGAAGCAGATTATGTGCATCCGCGTTCTGGGCGGTACGGGCAGAAGGTATGCAAATATCGGTGACGTCATCGTAGCTTCCGTAAAAAGAGCTGCGCCGGGCGGCACTGTAAAAAAAGGCGAAGTCGTTAAGGCAGTTGTGGTTCGCACGGCTTCCGGTGTTCGCCGTGATGACGGCAGCTACATCCGTTTTGATGAAAACGCTGCAGTCTTAATCAAAGACGATAAAAACCCCAGGGGCACTCGTATCTTTGGGCCTGTCGCAAGAGAACTGCGCGACAAGGACTATATGAAGATTTTGAGTCTTGCTCCCGAAGTACTATAAGGAGGTGTCACAATGGAAAATAAAATGCATATAAAGACCGGTGACACCGTTGCAATTCTCAGCGGTCGCGATGCCGGCAAGCAGGGCAAGGTCATGGCAGTTAGCCCCAAAGAGGGCAAGGTCATTGTTGAGAAACTCAACATGGTCACCAAGCACGTGAAACCCCGTCGTGCTGGAGAAGAGGGCGGCATTGTTAAAGCCGAGGGCGCTATTTATGCAAGCAAAGTTCAGATTGTGTGCCCCCACTGCAAAAAGCTGACCCGCGTAGGCCATAAGGTCCATGACGAGCAGAAGCCAAACGGTGGCGTCAAGCACGTCTCTGAGCGCGTCTGCAAAAAATGCGGCGAAACGCTGTAAGGGAGGTTTCACACAATCATGGCTAGACTCAAAGAGACTTATAAAGCCGAGGTCGCACCCGCTCTGATGAAGAAATTCGGTTATAAGAGCGTGATGCAGATTCCGAAACTAAATAAAATTGTCATCAATGTTGGTGCAGGTGAGGCTAAGGAAAATTCCAAGGCAATTGATTCCATCACCACAGATATCTCCGCAATTACCGGTCAGAAGCCTCAGGTTCGCAAGGCCAAAAAGAGCGTTGCAAACTTTAAGCTTCGTGCCGGAATGCCGATTGGCGTACGCGTAACACTGCGCGGCGACCGTATGTATGAGTTTGTAGATCGTCTTTTTAATGTGGCGTTGCCCCGCGTGCGTGATTTTCGCGGGATTAACCCCAATTCTTTTGACGGCCGCGGCAACTACAATATGGGCGTTAAAGAACAGCTGATCTTCCCGGAGATCGAGTATGACAAGATCGATAAAGTACGCGGTATGGACATTACCTTTGTCACTACCGCACAAAACGACGAGGAAGCCCGCCAACTCTTAGAGTTGATGGGCGCCCCGTTTGAGAGATAAGGAGGGATTCTTGTGGCCAAAACATCCATGAAAGTCAAGCAGCGCCGTCCGGCGAAATATTCTTCCCGGCAGTATAATCGCTGCAAGATCTGCGGGCGGCCGCACGCCTACCTTCGCAAGTTCGGAATTTGCCGTATTTGCTTCCGTGAACTTGCTCATAAAGGCGAGATCCCGGGCGTGAAAAAGGCGAGCTGGTAAAGCAAAGGAGGAAACGGTATGCAGATTACAGATACAATCGCTGACCTGCTCACCCGGATTCGTAACGCAAGCTCTGCAAAGCATGATTCTGTTCAAATTCCTGCTTCTAATATGAAGAAGGCAATCTGTCAGATCCTCGAGGACGAGGGCTATATCAAGAGCTACAGCGTCACAGAAGACGGAAAACAGGGCATGATCAAAGTGATCCTGAAATATGGCGAAGGCAAGCGGCCTGTTATCATGGGCCTTAAGCGTGTGAGCAAACCCGGCCTGCGCATCTATTCCAATGCAGAAGAACTGCCTAAGGTTATGAAAGGCCTTGGTGTTGCCATCATTTCTACCAGCAAGGGCATTATGACTGACCGTCAGGCCCGCAAAGAGAATGTCGGCGGCGAAGTTCTTGCATTTATTTGGTAAAGAAGGGTGGTAAAGAAATGTCGCGAATTGGAAGAAAACCCATAAATATTCCCACTGGCGTTGATGTAAAAGTCGATGGTAGTGTTGTTACGGTAAAAGGGCCTAAGGGCACGCTGACGCATAGCTTCCACCCGAATATGGCTATTTCCGTAGAGGGGAACGAACTGATCGTTACCCGTCCAAACGATGAAAAAGAGAACAAGGCTCTGCATGGCCTTACCCGTACCCTGGTCCACAATATGGTAGTTGGTGTAACGGAAGGCTTTAAAAAGGAACTCGAAGTCAACGGTGTTGGCTATCGTGTACAGAAGCAGGGCAAGAATCTGGTAATGAACCTCGGATACAGCCATCAGGTGATTGTTCCGGAGGTTGATGGAATTACCATCGAAGTTCCCTCTGCAAACAAAATTACGATTCTTGGCGCTGATAAGCAGCAGGTTGGTCAGTTTGCCGCCGAAGTTCGTGAAAAACGTCCGCCTGAGCCTTATAAGGGCAAGGGCATCCGCTATGTCGGTGAATATGTCCGCCATAAGGAAGGCAAGGCCGGCAAGGGCGCTAAGAAGTAAATAAGGAGTGAATACCAATGGTGAATAAGGCTGATAGAAATGCCGCAAGACTGCACCGCCATATCCGCGTGCGCAGCAAAATTTCCGGCACAGCAGAGTGCCCCCGCCTGAACGTGTTCCGCTCTGCCAATAACATCTACGCCCAGATTATCGACGACGTAAAAGGTGTAACATTGTGTGCTGCATCCTCGCTGGATAAGGAATTTGAAGGCAAGGGCAGCAACAAGGAGGCTGCACGCAAAGTCGGTGAACTGATCGCTAAGCGTGCTGCAGAGAAGAACATCACTGAGGTCAAGTTCGACCGCGGCGGATACCTGTTTCACGGCCGTGTTAAAGAACTGGCCGACGGCGCCCGCGAGGGCGGCCTCAAGTTCTAAGAAGGAGGAAAGACGATTGGCTAGATTCGACTCAAGAAAAAAAGACGATGAGTTTAAAGAGCATGTAGTTTCCATCAACCGTGTTTCCAAAACTGTAAAAGGCGGCCGTATTTTTAAGTTTGCTGCACTTGTAGTAGTGGGCGACGGGAAAGGCACTGTCGGTTTTGGAATCGGTAAGTCCGGCGAAGTTCCGGATGCAATCCGCAAGGGTATTGAGGACGCTAAGAAAAACCTGAAAAAGATTTCTTTGCGTGGTTCTACAATTCCGCACGAGATCATTGGCAAGTTCGGTGCAGGCCGCGTTTTGATGAAACCGGCTGCCCCTGGTACCGGCGTAATTGCCGGCGGTCCGGTCCGTTCTGTGATCGAGGCTGTTGGAATTCGTGATATTCGTACCAAGGCACTGCGCTCTAATAATCCCTGCAACGTAGTCCGTGCAACATTGGATGGTCTGTGCAAACTGCGTACCGCCGAAGAAGTGGCTGCGGTTCGTGGCCGTTCCGTGAAAGAGATTCTTTAAGGGAGGGCGTTTTAGATGGCTAACTTAAATATTAGACTGGTCAAGAGCCTGATTGGTTCTCAGAAAGACCAGATCGCTACCGCCCAGTCCCTAGGCCTTCGCAAAATCGGTGACAGCACTGTGCAGCCCGATAATGTGCAGACCAAAGGCAAGGTGGCCAAAATTATCCACCTCATCGAGGTAAAGAACGCTTAACTAAAAGGAGGTGCGAGTATTATGAAATTGCATGATCTGACAGCAGTACCGGGCTCTACAAAAAATTCAAAGAGGATCGGTCGTGGTCATGGTTCTGGTTGGGGCAAAACTTCTGGCAAAGGTCAAAAAGGTCAGAAAGCCCGTGCTGGGTTCAGCCAGAGAGCCGGGTTTGAAGGCGGACAAATGCCTTTGCAGCGCCGGATCCCGAAGCGTGGATTCAACAATATTTTTGCAAAAGAAATTGTCGCCGTCAATGTTGGTACTTTGGACAAAAAGTTTGAAGATAACGCTGTGATTGATGCACAGGCATTGATTAAGGCAGGCATCATTAAGACGGCTGCTGATGGTGTGAAAATTCTTGCAAACGGAAATGTGACGAAGAAGCTGAATGTATCGGTGAATAGCTATTCCAAGTCCGCAAAAGAAAAAATTGAAGCGGCAGGTGGGAAGGCTGAGGTGATCTAATTGTTTAAAACAATTAAGAACGCCTGGAAAATTCCTGAACTTCGCAAAAAGATGCTTTTTACAGTGCTGGTGATTGTCGTTTTCCGCTTAGGCGCCGTTATTCCGGTACCTTTTCTGGATGCAGCACAGTTAAAAGCTGTTATGGATTCTGTTGCCGGAACCGGCAGCGGAACAGCACTTGGATATTTGGATATGTTGTCCGGCGGTGCTTTTTCACAAGCAACCCTGTTTGCGATGAGTGTTACACCGTATATTAACAGCCAGATTATTATCCAACTGTTGACGATTGCAATTCCCGCTCTTGAGCGTATGGCAAAAGAGGGGGAAGAAGGCCGTAAACGCCTAGAAACCATTGTCCGTTATTTGGCAGTGATTCTTGGTCTGATTCAGGGCCTTGCATATTATATGTTCCTTCGCAACAGTGGCAATGGCGGTTCTATTGTAAAATACACGCAAGGCGGCACCGGAGTTTTTGTCGGTTTCGTTATTGTGCTTTGCTTTACCGCCGGTACTGCACTGATGATGTGGATGGGCGAACAGATCAACCAGTTTGGCGTTGGCAATGGTATTTCTATTTTACTGTTTGCCGGCATCGTAGCTCGTCTGCCTCATACAATCAACACCCTGGGTCAGTATTTGAGTATCGCATCGGAAGACCCCACAAATTCCGGTAAGTATTTCTTTGCGGTTCCGCTTTTTGTGGTACTCTTCCTTGGCGTTATCTGGCTGATCTCTTTCATGAACGAATCAGAGCGTCGTATTCCGATTCAGTACGCAAAACGTGTGGTTGGACGGAAACAATACGGCGGTCAAAGCAGCCATTTGCCGATTAAAGTTGGCTTGGGCGGTGTTATGCCAATCATTTTTGCCAGCGTGATTCTTTCTATTCCCAGCACGATTCAGCTGTTTATGGGAAGCAATGCAACCGGTTTTTGGGCTAGCTTTGTCAGTGCATTCCGTAGCACGGGTGTACTCTACTGCGTTTTGTATTTCCTTTTGATTATGCTGTTTGGCTTTTTCTATACAGCGATGCAGTACAATCCAATCGAGATGGCAAACAATCTCCGTCAGAATAACGGCACAATTCCGGGAATTCGTCCCGGCAAGCCGACATCTGATTATATTTCCCGGATTCTGTCAAAAATTACCATGATCGGGTCTCTTTATCTGTCTATTATCGCACTGCTGCCAATTATTTTTGGCAATGTTGCGGGAATGCAGAATCTTTCTATGGGTGGCACTTCCATTATCATTATGGTTGGTGTTGCACTGGAAACTGTCAAGCAGCTTGAGAGCCAGATGATGATGCGTCATTATAAAGGCTTTTTGGATTGATAGAGGAGGCGCATTAAAATGAAGTTGATTTTTTTAGGAGCTCCGGGCGCGGGAAAGGGCACACAGGCCGAAGCCGTTTGTGCGCATTTAAATATTCCCGCAATTTCTACAGGCAATATGATCCGCGAAGCGCTGAAAAGCGGTACTGAGATGGGCTTAAAAGCGAAATCCTATATGGATTCCGGTGCCCTTGTACCGGACGAAGTCGTAATCGGCATTGTAAAAGATCGGATTGCACAGCCTGACTGTGCAAACGGTTTTGTGCTGGACGGCTTTCCACGTACAATCCCTCAGGCCGAGGCTCTGGACAATATGGGCGTCAAGATTGATCGCGTGATTGCTCTTGAAGTCTCTGATGATAAAATCGTCAAACGTATGTCCGGACGCCGTGTCTGCGAAAGCTGTGGCGCCAGCTACCACTTGCTCTATAATCCTTCCAAAGCGGAAGGAAAATGTGACAAGTGCGGCGGCACCCTTGTTCAGCGTAAGGATGACCTGCCTGAAACAGTGAAAGCACGTCTGAGGGTATATCATGAGCAGACCGAGCCTTTAAAAGACTATTACAAGCGTCAGGGAAAGCTCTATACCGTAAATGGTCAGGAAGATGTGGCTGATACCACAAAGCTGACTTTACAGACGATCGAGGCGTAATGAATGATTATTTTAAAAACAAACCGTGAACTTCAATTTATGAAAAGAGCTGGCCGTGTAGCGGCCAACGCCTTGAAGATTGCTGGAGAGGTAGTCGAGCCGGGTGTTTCCACCTGGGAGATCGACCGCGCAGCCAAGAAGTATATCGAGAGTGAAGGCGCAGAGCCAACATTTCTCGGATACGGCGGATTTCCAGCAACCTGCTGCATTTCAGTAAATCAGGTAGTTATCCATGGCATACCGAGCAAAAAGCAGATCATCCGGGAAGGCGACATCGTCTCTATTGATGTTGGCGCTACCCTGGAAGGCTATGTGGGCGATAACGCATGGACTTTTCCTTGTGGAAAAGTCAGTGAGGAAGCCCAGCGTCTAATGGACACAACCCGCGAAAGCCTTTTTGAAGGCATTAAGGCAGCTCAGCCTAATAATCGGCTGGGTGATGTGGGCAGTGCAGTACAACGGTATGCTGAAGCTCGCGGTTACTCGGTGGTACGCGATTTTGTCGGCCACGGAGTAGGCGCGAAGATGCATGAAGATCCCAGTGTTCCAAATTACGGTACGCCAGGAAGAGGCGTACGCTTGCTACCAGGCATGACCATTGCGATTGAGCCCATGATAACGCAGGGTACTTACAAAGTGAAGACCCTCGACGATGGATGGACTACCGTAACGGCGGATGGAAAACTGGCGGCTCACTTTGAGAATTCAATCGCGATTACTCCAGACGGCCCGGTAATTTTGACCGCGGCCGATCGCTGAGGAGGCCGTGAATGGAGCTCAAGCGAGGTATGGTGGTTCGGTCTGCCGCAGGACATGATCGGGACACATTCTGTGCGATTCTTTCCATAGATGGCTCCTTCGCTTTTTTGTGCGATGGAAAACGCCGTCCGTTGGAAAAACCTAAAAAGAAAAAAAGAATCCATTTTTTTCCAACCGGCACGGTCCTCTCAGAGGAAATGCTGAAGACGAATCGTTCCATCCGGACGGCATTGAGAAAATTTCAAAGTGCCGGCTCATCGAAAGAGGAGGCTTAACTCTCATGTCAAAACAGGACGTAATTGAAACCGAAGGCGTTGTGGTGGAAGCCCTGCCGAACGCGATGTTCAAGGTGGAACTTCAGAACCACCACGTTATTCTGGCCCATATTTCTGGGAAATTGCGGATGAATTTTATTCGTATTCTGCCCGGGGATAAGGTGACTCTCGAACTGTCTCCTTATGATCTTACACAGGGCCGGATCACATGGCGTACAAAATAAAAGTGACGCCAAGGAAACCAATATACTTTCGCATAAAGGGAGGTTACCCAGATGAAAGTAAGACCTTCAGTCAAAAAAATGTGTGAAAAATGCAAAATCATCAAACGTAAAGGTAAAGTAATGGTGATTTGCGAAAATCCGAAGCATAAACAGCGTCAGGGCTAAGAGACTAGAAATCGGTCTCAGATGACGCTTCTATCAAATATGGAGGTGCAACCAGTATGGCTCGTATAGCAGGTATCGACTTGCCTAGAGATAAGCGTGTGGAAATCGCCCTGACTTACATTTTTGGAATCGGCCGCAAAACCGCTTCTGATATTTGCAAGGCGACCGGTGTGAACCCCGATTTGCGTGTCCGCGATCTGACGGAAGACGACGCAGCCAAGCTTAGAGAATACATTGATCATAACTGCCGCGTGGAAGGCGACCTTCGCCGCGACGTTGCGTTTGATATCAAACGCTTGATCGAAATTGGTTCCTACCGTGGCCAGCGTCACCGCAAGGGTTTGCCGGTGCGCGGTCAGCGTTCCAAGACCAATGCAAGAACACGCAAAGGTCCCCGCAAGACCATGGCGAACAAGAAAAAGTAAGGAGGGATTTTAACGATGGCAGCAGCAAATAAAGCAACAGGAAAAAAAGTTACAGCGACTCGCAGACGCCGTGAGCGCAAAAATATTGATCATGGCTGTGTTCATATTCAGTCTACGTTCAACAATACGATTGTGACCATTACCGACCCGCAGGGCAATGCGGTTTCTTGGGCCAGCTCCGGAGAACTGGGATTCCGCGGCTCCAGAAAATCCACTCCTTTTGCAGCACAGACCGCAGCAGAGACTGCCGCAAAAGCAGCAATGGAACATGGAATGAAGGCAGTAGAGGTTTTTGTTAAAGGACCGGGCTCTGGCCGTGAGGCTGCAATCCGTGCGCTTCAGAACGCCGGACTTGAGGTCACTCTGATCAAAGACGTGACCCCCATTCCGCATAATGGATGCCGTCCGCCGAAAAGAAGACGCGTCTAGTAACAAAACCAATACAGGAGGTGCAATCATACCATGGCTAGATATACCGATTCCGTGTGCAAGCTTTGCCGCAGAGAGGGCCAAAAGCTTTTTCTGAAAGGTCAGCGTTGCTATACGGATAAATGTGCAATCAATCGCCGTAACTACGCTCCTGGCCAGCATGGTCAGGGCCGCCATAAGACCAGTGAATATGGCATGCAGCTGCGTGCAAAGCAGGCAACCCGTCGTTATTATGGCGTTTTGGAAAGCCAGTTCCACAATTATTACGAAATGGCTACTAAGATGCAGGGTAAAGCCGGTGAAAACATGCTTTCTCTGTTGGAGACTCGCCTTGATAACGTAATCTATCGTCTTGGCTGGGCTAATTCCCGTGCAGAAGCCCGCCAGTTGGTCGTTCATGGACATTTCCAGGTGGACGGTCACCGTGTGGATATTCCGTCTTATCTGGTAAAACCTGGCGATGCAATCTCCATTCAGGAGAAGAGCCGTCAGAGTGGAAAGATCAAGGCAAACCTGGAAGACAATGCTTCTCGTCCGGCACCAAAGTGGATGGAGAAAAACAATGAGAATTTCTCCGGGAAGATCATCGCAAAACCGACAAGAGAAGAAATCGACCTTCCTGTTGATGAAACTCTTATCGTCGAGTTCTACTCCAAATAATCCGTTTCCTCTGGAAGGATGTATGTACGATAGCAGAGTTTTCCCGCTAGAGTCTTAAGGAGGTTGCTAATGATCGAGATTGAAAAGCCCAAAATTCAAACGGAAGAGCTAAAAGAAGACGGCACCTATGGCAGATTTGTTGTAGAGCCGTTAGAGCGCGGCTTCGGTACCACCTTGGGCAATAGCCTTCGGCGTGTGCTTTTGTCTTCACTGCCGGGTGTGGCGTGCACATCAATTAAAATTGATGGAGTTGTGCATGAGTTTTCCACAATTCCGGGCATTAAAGAAGACGTTACAGAAATCGTGCTGAATATCAAGAATTTGACTGCAAAGCTGCATTGCGACGGATCCAAAACTGTTGAGATTTCTGCAGAAGGTCCCTGCGAAGTAACTGCCGATTCTATTAAATGTGACAGCGAAGTAGAGATTTTGAATCCGGAACTGCATATTGCTACTCTGGGAGAAGGCGCTAAACTTCAAATGGAGTTGACGCTGGATCATGGCCGCGGCTATATTTCTGCAGAGCGGAATAAGCAGAATATGACAAATATTGCAATCGGCGAATTACCGGTAGATTCTATTTATACCCCTGTTTCTAAGGTGAACTTTAACGTAGAGCCCACCCGTGTGGGGCAGAGCATCGATTTCGATAAACTGACCCTTGAAGTGTGGACCAACGGCGTTATCGGCGCTCAGGAAGCAGTTTCTCTGGCCGCAAAAGTCCTGACAGAACACCTGAATTTGTTTGTAAACCTGTCCGACAGCGGCAGCAATACAGAGATCATGGTGGAAAAGGATGATAAGGGCAAAGAGAAGATTCTGGAGATGACGATCGAGGAATTGGATTTGTCCGTCCGTTCCTTTAACTGCCTGAAGCGTGCGGGCATCAACACCGTCGGCGACCTGATCAATAAATCCGAAGAGGACATGATGAAGGTGCGCAACCTCGGACGTAAATCTCTGGAAGAAGTCGTCTGGAAGATGGCTTCTCTAGGTTTCAATCTGCGTAAGGACGATGAATAAGGTCCTTATCCCTAGACAGTGTCAAAGGAGTGATAATCGATGCCAGGAACCAGAAAGCTCGGAAGAGCTACTGATAGCAGAACAGCTATGCTGCGCGCAATGGTGACCTTTCTGTTAGAAAACGGAAAGATTGAGACGACAGTCTCCCGTGCCAAAGACGTTCGCGCCATGGCAGAAAAAACGATCACGGTCGCCAAGGAAGATAATCTTCATAATCGGCGTCTCGTATTAGGCTTCGTAACCAAGGAGGATGTCGTGAATAAATTGTTCACCGAGATCGCTCCCAAGTATGCGGAGCGTAACGGCGGTTATTGCCGGATCACAAAACTCGGACCTCGCCGCGGCGATGCCGCAGAGATGGCCATTATCGAGCTGCTCTGAGCGTTTTGCTTTTATAAAAAAATGAAATCCCTTCGGAAAATTTTCCGAAGGGATTTTTTATAGGAAAAAGTTCTGTGGGACTTTCTTGATTCAATAACGCAAAAAAATGCGGTGTTGGTTTAACTTTTGAAAAAGCTTAAAAAACGAAAGTGGTCAATGAATAGACCGATAAATTTTTGAGTAGAAGCTCACAGTGTCATAAATTTTAAAGGCACAGTAAGACAGCTTTCGGCAATCGGTATTGTAAGACAAAAAATAGCAGTCCTTTCAAATCCTTTCGGGAAGAAGTTGGATTGCAAGGAGATCCTTACAGGAATACATAGGAAAGGGACCGTTTTCATTAAAATTGTAAGAGGAATTCATGCCAGAAGCTCTGCATGAAATTTGCCAGGAAATAAAGGAAAGTTTAATGCTTTTAGTAGTTGGCCGTTTGTAACAACCAGTAAAGACCAAAAGACTTCATTTTTTTTCAGGCTCGGTCGAAACTGAAAACCAGCTTTGTGTTTTTTAATTAGGCCAAGAACAGGTTAATCCACTTTCTGGGACGACAATCTGTATGTCCCAATCTTGCCTAATTGCAGGACCTTCTTGAAGAGGGACAACCAGGAGTATTGTTTTATACCTTTTTATTTATAGAAAGCCTTTATTTTTTATGAGAGGTAAAAAAGAACATAGCAAATGCCATTTCTACACTTCATTGTGCAAAAATGGCATTTGCTTTAGGGAGAGAAATAAAAACAAAACACTGACCATTCTAAAAAGTGAAATCGAATTTTTACACCTTCAGTTGTACCCTTTGTGGTAGGAGGAGAACAAAACTGAAGAAGTGTAAAAGGTGCTTAAAGTGAGGACTTTTAGATTTTCTAATCGGTCAGTAAGATATAATCAAAGAGCTTTTTATAGACACAAGTTTCAAAAGATATTTTTTCTATTTTCAGAATCAGGAGAAAAATTAGAACAAAACCAGAGGACAAAGAACTGCAACCATAGCAACCATGATAAGGAAGAGCGGTCCACCGATCTTCATATAATCGCTGAACTTGTAGCCTGCCGGCAAAATCTGCATGTTTACAGCAGTGCCAATAGGAGTGCAGATTGCAAGGTTTGTGGTGATTCCGATTGCAATAACGAACGGGAGTGGGCTAATTCCAAGGCTTAAAGCCAAAGAGATATAAACAGGAGTCAGCATTGCGGCAACACCGCCGTTCTGCATGAAGTTTGTAAGAACACTGGAGAGAATAACCAAAACAGTCATCAGAACAACAACCGATGCATTTGGTCCACCGAACATCCCGAGGATGCCATCTGCAATGACTTTGCCGCCGCCGGAAACATCAAGGCCAGTACCCAAAGCGGTAATTGCGCCGACCATAATCAGAATGTTCCAGTCCATGCTGGCAAGTGTCTTTTTAACAGAAATTGTTCCTGTGACGAACAGAACCATAGAGCCAATCATAGCAATATCTGCAATATCCAGATATTTACTGAAAGGTTTAAATCCGCTCAGGATAAAGGCAATAACACAAAATGCCATAACAACAAGGGACATGGTTCCTTTCCATTTCGGAATTTTGTTAAACTCGCTCATATCGAGACTAGAAGAAGCTTCCGCAAAGGAATTGCCTTTGTCAAAGTCGGGGCTTTCTGGCTTGAGAACCTTTACCAAGATTGTGTAGCCAATAGTAGCCCAGAAAAGGACTTGAACGATACAGACTGACCACATGACACGGGTCATATCAAAGACACCCATTCCGGCTTCATAGCCGGCAGTTCCCATCAAAATAGAGTTTGCGGTTACCTGAGAAACGGAACCAGTCAGAGTGGAGCCGCCGCCGACGATACAGGCGATGCCGGCAGGCATAATCACCATCTTGGAACGAATTTTTCCGTTGGAGCCGGCAGCAACTGCTGCGATAATCGGCATCCACATGGCGATACAACCGGAGTTGCTCATAAATGCGGACATAATCGTGCAGACGATAACGATCAGAACGATAAACCATTTTTCATTCTGAGCAATTTTCAGCTTGCCGATTTTAGCACCCAGACGCTGTGCAACGCCGGTCTGGAATAGTGCGTCGCCGACAATCATCATGCCGGCAACCATGACAATCGAGCTGCCGCCGAATCCGGAATAAATTTGAGACAGTTTCATTTCAGGGAGCGCAATGCCCATTGCCAATGCACAAAGGCAGGCAGTTACACTCATAGGTAATTTGTCGATCATAAAAATGATCATTGTAATGACAGTGATAATGATTGCAATAGTACTTGATGCCATTTACATTCACCTCTCATAAAATAGGAAATTAATTTTTATTGTTACATTTTTTAATAAAAGCACTTTTTAGAGTTGGTAAGAGATGCATTAATTGCAATTTGATTCTAAAAATTGAATTAAGCTTTTAATGTGTCTACAGCGAAAATGTTTTATATGTAAGAAAAGATGGTCTGAATTTCTTTGCACTTATCATATGAGAATCATTTTGAGCATCTTGGGAATCGCAATTTATTAAGTAAATATTCTAAAAATCATTTTATCTTAGCGTAAATAAGAAGTCTTTATAATTCCTTTTCGCAAAATAAAATTATTTTTTTGATTGGGTTGTGTAGTCATACCAGCCTTTTCCTGTTTTTCTTCCGAATTCACCTTTTTTGAACTTTTCAACGACCAGCGGGCTGGGTTTATCGTATTCGTCTCCGCTCTCGGCATAGCGATCACGGCGGACATAATAGTTGACATCAATGCCGGTTAGATCCATCAGTTTAAAGGGTCCCATCGGGTAGTTAAGTCCTTTTTCGCAGGCAGTGTCAATGTCTTCAACAGAAGCAATCCCTTTTTCCAAAAGAGAGCAGGCTTCATGAGTAACAGCTGCATTGATACGGTTTGCGACGAATCCAGGGATCTCTTTGTTAATGATAATCGGAGATTTTCCGGTGCTGGCTGCGAAAGCCTTTGCAGTTTGAATGGTATTTTCAGAAGTATGAGGTCCGCGAACAATTTCTACCAGCTTCATAACCAAAGCGGGATTGAAATAATGAACATTTAAAAGACGGTCCGGATTGGTGGTAACATCGGCAAATTTGGAGCTAACCATGTTGGAACTGTTGGTGCCGATAATAGTATCCGGTTTGCAGAGCTTGCTGATTCTCTGGAAAAGTTCCCGCTTGATTTTTAGATTTTCAATGATGGCTTCGATAATGAAATCCGCTTTTGCTGCAGAAGCATCTACATCATTGGAGAAGGAAAGATTTTCGCTTATTTGATCACACTCTTCCTGGGTGATACGGCATTTTGCAACGCGGCCTTTCAGATATTCTGCGGCCCATTTTTGTGCTTTTTCTACAGCACTTGGGAAGGAATCACAGATAACAACTTTATAATTTTTTGCACGTCCATTGAGAGCGGTATTCATAGCAATTTGCTGCCCCATGGCGCCTGCACCAATTACAACCACTGTTTTTATCTGATCAATAGTCATATGGATACACCTCACTATTTTTTAATATGTTCTGTGATTAAAGTCTTTCGATGATGGTTGCCATGGACTGTCCGCCGCCGATGCAGAGAGTAGCAAGACCATAACGGCCATTTGTTCTCTGCAGGTTGTGCAGCAGGGTGACAATCAGACGGGCACCGGTGCAGCCGAGCGGATGACCAAGAGCAATCGCGCCGCCGTTAATATTTACTTTTGCAGGATCAAGTCCCAAATCGCGGATGCAGGCGACCGACTGAGAAGCAAATGCCTCGTTGAGTTCTACCAGGTCAAACTGATCGATTGTCATGCCGGTACGTTTCATGATTTTGCGGGTGGAAATGACCGGGCCATATCCCATGATTCTCGGGTCAAGAGCAGCACCTGTGATATCCACGATTCTTGCCAGCGGCTTGAGTCCGGTTTCTTTTACTTTCTTTTCGGACATGAGAACCAGAGCGGCTGCGCCATCGTTACGTCCGCAGGAGTTGCCTGCAGTGACTGTTCCGTCAGGCTTTACAATTGGACGAAGCTTCGAAAGAATTTCCATTGTGGTCCCAGGACGGGGGAACTCATCCGTATCAAAGGTAAAGGTACGTTTCTTTTCTTTGATTTCCAGCGGAAGAATTTCATCTTTAAAGTATCCCTTTTCAATTGCAACAGCTGCACGGCGCTGGCTTTCTGCGGAGAATTCATCCTGCTCCTTACGAGAGATGTGGAACTGCTCCGCAACGTTTTCAGCAGTCTTTGGCATGCTGAGATCGCTGCCATAAATACTGTAAGGCTGGTCGGTAGTGCCGCCCTCAATATTGGAATCGATTAGGGTAAGCGGACCGTTCCCCCAGCGCTCGTTTCTAAGATAATGGGGTGCGCGGCTCATGTTTTCGGTACCGCCGGTAATCATTACATCTGCATCGCCATGCCAGATGAGAAGACTGCCGCTGTAAACAGCCTGCATTGCAGAAGCACACAACCGATTTACGGTGAATCCAGGAACTGTTTCCGGAAGACCGGCTTCCAAAGCGGCGCATCTTGCAATATTAGAAGCCTCGGTGCTCTGACGAACTTCTCCTAAGACAACACCATCGACCATATCACCTGTAACATTTGCACGTTTTAAGACTTCCTTAATAATGGCAGCTCCCATTTGGTGAGCAGGAACACTTTTGAGAGATCCGCCGTATTTACCGATTGCTGTACGAACGGCTCCCATGATATAAACGTTTTCTTTTTCCATTTATTGATGACTCCCTTCAAAAAATAAATACAGATTTTCGAATAACTGCTTAATTGGTCACGTCACTAAGAAGAACAAGCAATATCCGTGCCAATTATTGCGAAAAAGGGAGAAAAAAGATTTCTTTTTTGAAAGAATCCGGGAAAACAGCGGCTTTTTAGAAAAAACCTGAAAGATAATTTTTCACACTATACAAAAACATAAAGAATAATTGTGCACTTTTTCAAAAAAGCATTCGTCAAAACACACAATATTTTATGACATAGTTGTATAAAAATATAAAATGTGAAATGTGAAACGTGCACACTTCACATAAAAAGTGAAACATGCACATTTTATAAAGTGTTTTTTCGGTTTTTCAAAGATGATCATGAAAGACATTAAAAAAATTTTTTAACGGAGTGATAAATAAAAGGGAAAGGAAAAGTAAGACTTTAAATTTAGGAAAAAATCTCTTTATAAGATAAGATTTGCAGTTGTAATCTGAATAAAATTTTTAGCCGAACACTTTTCTAAAAAGATGAAAAGTATTCGGCTTTTTAAAAAGCAAAAATAAAATTTTGTCGTGATAAAGAATATTGGCATGCTTTTTGCTTGTTTCAATGAGTGGAAGTTATGAAATTTACAGATCGAAAGGAGCATTACAAATTTTGAGTATGAATCTTGAAGGAATTCGTGTGGTCGAACTGACCCATTGGGTGGCAGGCCCTGTTGCAGGGCAGATCCTTGGTGAATGGGGTGCGGATGTCATTCATGTTGAACGGGCCGGAGTAGGGGATGTTACTAGGACAAACGGGCCTTTTTATAAAGGAGAAAGTCTTTATTACAGAGTTTTCAATCGTGATAAAAGATCGGTTACCTTGGATATTACGAAGCCGGAAGGGTTGGAAACAATTTTAAAAATGATTGAAAAATCCGATGTGTTTCTGACAAATTACCGTGTTGCGTTTTTGGAAAAATGTGGCCTGACCTATGAAAAGATCAAGGAAAGAAACCCAAAAATAATTGCTTGTTATATCAGTGGATTCGGACTTTACGGGCGCTATAAAGATAAGAAAGCGCTGGATATGGTCATGCAGGCGATGTCCGGATTGATGGACTGTACAGGCGATCCGGATGGTCATCCGCAAAAAATCGGGACGATTATCGGAGACTACATCGGCGGATACCAGGCGGCACTCGGAATTTCGATTGCATTGCTTGGCAGAGAGCGTACCGGAAAAGGACAGTTGGTCGATATTGCAATTACCGATGCTTTGATCTGTGGCTTGGAATGGAGAATCCCAGAATATCGGCTGACAGGAAAAACAACGGAGCGTACCGGAAACCGCAGACCGACTGTAGCACCGTGCAATCTTTATAAGACCAAAGACAGCTACATCTATATTGCGGCAGCCAGTCAGAAGATGTTTGAGAAGCTTTCGGAGCTGATCGGAGATAAGCGGCTGCATTCACCAGAGTTCGCGAATAACACACTGCGGATTCAGAATGTGGAAAAATTAGACGCAATCGTTTCAGAGTGGTTAAAAGACAAGACCAGAGCACAAGCGCTGGATATGGTTGAAAAAGCCGGGGTCCCCAATGGGCCGCTCCTGTCGCCAGCTGATCTCGCGAACGATGATTATGTAGATGAAAAAGGGGTCGTTTTTGAGATTGACGACCCGGTGCTTGGAAAGATTCCGACAATGGGAACGCCCATCAAGATGGGTTCTGGGTACCGAACAAATCATATTGCTCCGCCTACTTTGGGACAGCACAATCGTGAAGTCTATGAGGAGTATTTAGGTTGGGATGCCACAAAAGTAGACGAAATGAAGAAAGCGGGGATTATTTGATGAAGTTCGAAAACATTCTTTATGAAAATCGTGAGGGAATTCTGTATCTTACTTTGAATCGCCCAGAAATGCGGAATGCACTGACGCCGGCTATGTGGAATGATATCCGCACAGCAGTGCAGTGTGCGCGGGAAGATGATGAGGTAAAGGTCGTTATTGTCAGCGGGGCGGGAGATAAAGCACTTGCGAGCGGCGCAGATATTAAAGAAATCCATGACCGCGCTTATTTGAAAATGCTGCAGGGAACTTCTTCTATCGCATTAAAGGATTTGGAAGATCTTTATAAACCTGTCATTTGCGCAGTGAACGGCTATGCTTTGGGCGGTGGCTGTGAGCTTGCAATGGCGTGTGATCTGAGAATCGCAACAAAACGTTCCAAATTTGGTCAGCCGGAAGTGAATTTGAGTATTATCCCGGGAGCGGGTGGTACACAGCGCCTAACGCGCCTTGTTGGGATCGGAAGAGCAAAGGAATTAATTTTTACCGGACGAATTATTAACGCAGAAGAGGCACACTCGATTGGACTCGTCAATCAGGTAACGGAAGATGATCATGAGTCTTTGATGGCGGCGGCCGAAAAAATGGCAAAAAAGATTATGGCCAAAGGTCCTGTTGCAATTACAATGGGAAAAATTGCAATCAATATGGGAAGCGAAACCGATATCAATACCGGCCTGATGATTGAACGTCTGGCACAAACGGTAGCATTTAGTACCGAAGACCGCAAAGAAGGAACAGCAGCATTCCTTGAAAAACGTTCCCCCAATTTTAAAGGCTGCTGATAAAAATTAATTTGAATTAAAGGAGGAAATTTATTATGAGACCATTGGAAGGTGTAAAAGTGATAGAACTTTCCACGATGCTGGCAGGCCCGATGACAAGCCGAATTTTGGCCGAATGGGGTGCGGATGTCATTAAAGTGGAATCTCCGAATGGTGACACATGGAGAAAACAGGCAGGCACTTCCCTTTCTCCATGCACAGAAGTAGCAAATCCCCATTTTGACGAGCAGAATATCAATAAACGCTTTGTATGCCTCAATATGCGTACGGAACAGGGGATGAAAGCTTTTCATAAGCTTTTGTCAACAGCGGATGTGTTTTTAACCAATTATCGTGTGCAGGCATTAAAGGGAATGGGACTCACCTATGAGCAGCTAAAAGACCAGTATCCGGGATTGATCCATGCTTCCGTTCTTGGATATGGTTCAGAAGGCCCGGAAAAAGACCGCCCCGGTTATGACTATACTGCATTTTGTTCCCGCAGCGGATTCTTAGGCGATTTAGCGCCTGCCGGAGGTCCTCCTCTGATGACGGTTGCTGGAGTTGGCGATCATAGTGTGGCAGTGGCACTTGCTGCTGGAATTTCTGCATCACTTTACAAAAAAGCAAAAACCGGAGCGGGCGAAAAAGTAGATGTCTCTCTGCTGCAGGCTGGAATTTTCATGTTGACTACAGGACTGTTGAATGCATTTAACGGCAGGGTATTCCCACGAGATCATTATGACTGCAGTCATGCGACCAGCAATGCCTACAAATGTGCCGACGGCGAGTGGATTTATCTTGCGGTCATAGATTATCGTCGTTTTCCTGAACTTTGTGAAGTGATTGAAAGACCGGAACTTGCAAAGGATCGGCGCTTTTCTACCATTACGGAATTTTACACAAAAGAGAGCAGAAAAGATCTTACCACGATTTTCGATGAGACGTTTAAAAAATATCCGGTCGAATATTGGCATAAGCTGCTGGACGAACATGATTTGCCACATGAGCCTGTCCGTCATATGAAAGACGTGCCTTATGATCCACAGGTGGTTGCAAATCATTATACTTATTTTCATGAGTATTCGGATGGGGTAAAGACCGTATTTACAAATGGTCCGGTACATTTTAGTTCCATCGATCCGGCTCATATTCCTTGCAGAACTTCCGGAAAGATCGGCTGTGATACGGATGAAGTCTTAAGAGAAAACGGATACACAAAAGAAGAAGTTAAAAAAATGCAGGAAGCCGGAGAAGTAATTTAACGAAGGCTTAACGAAAGGAGCCAGAATTTCCACATGTATACTTTTGGAATCGATATCGGCTCTACTTCCAGTAAAGCGGTTATTTTAAAAGATGGAAAAGAAATCATTGCACATCAGGTGATCTCACTGGGGACCGGAACAATTGGGCCAAAGGAAGCAAAAGAACAAGTTTTTGAGGAAGCTTCCATCTCTCCGGAAGAAATCAGTTATACGATTGTTACCGGTTATGGCCGCATGAAATGTGATTATGCAGATGAACAAATCAGTGAATTAAGCTGTCATGCAAAGGGAATTCATTATCTTTTGCCGACTGTCCGTACGGTGATTGACATCGGCGGACAGGATGCCAAAGCACTGCGGATTGATGATAAGGGACGTCTCATACAGTTTCAAATGAATGATAAGTGTGCCGCCGGCACCGGCAGGTTTTTAGATGTGATGGCAAAAATTTTGAATGTTGATATCAATGATCTTGGACCGCTGTCTGAAAAATCTAACCACCCAGCCAGCATTAGTAATACCTGTACCGTCTTTGCTGAATCAGAAGTGATCTCGAAACTCTCTTCGGATATTCCACTGGAAGATATTGCTGCGGGAATTCATGAATCAGTTGCAAAGCGTGTTGCCGGAATGGCTTTGCGCATTGGAAAAACGCCAGATGTTGCCATGAGTGGCGGTGTTGCGTTAAATATCGGGGTTGTCCATGCAATGGAGCGTGAGATGGAGTGCCCCGTTTTAGTACACCCCCTGTGTCAGTCTGCCGGAGCCATAGGCGCCGCAATTTTGGCATGGGAAAAATTTACGAAGGAGAAGGTCAGGTAATATGATTGAAAATGGAACGACTCAGGTGAATGCGGCGGCAGCTCCCGCCCAGAAGCCAAAACGTCCAAAACCAAAATCAATGCAGATGCTCAACGAGCAGACAACGGCGTTGTTTGAAAACGCTAGACTTGCAAAAGAGCGCGGGGAAAAGGTTGGATGGTCTGCTTCTATCTTTCCGCAGGAAATTGCAGAAACACTGGGACTAAATGTTCTTTATCCAGAAAACCATTCGGCAGGGATTGCTGCCCGCCATCAGGCGGACCCGTTTTTGCAGGAATGTGAAGGCCCTTTAGGATATTCCAATGATCTCTGTGCCTATGCAAAGGTCAATCTTGCTTATGCTTCTGTTCTAAACAATGAGAGTGAAGTGGAACTTCCGGACGGTGGAAAAATGGTCAAACCGGATTTTCTGCTTTTGACAAATAATATCTGCAATCAGCTGACAAAGTGGTATGAAAATCTTGCCTATCAGATGAACATTCCGATTTTCTTTATTGATACTTGTTATAATCCCTGCGATTATGTGACTGAGACCCGTGTGCGTTATGTGCGTGCACAGATTGACCAGCTGATCAAAGACCTTTGTGCGTTTACCGGAAAGACATGGGACGATAAGCGCTTTAAAGAAGTCATGAAGATTTCTCAAAGGAACAGTTATCTTTGGGAGCGTGCGAACAATCTCATGGATCATAAACCGGCGCCGCTGAGCGGATTTGAGCTTTTTAACTATATGTCTGCAATGGTTTGTAACCGAGGTAAGATCTCTTCTACAGCAGTTTTGGAGCAGCTCAATCAGGAAATTGAAGAACATATCAAGGAAGGAAACTCTACTTATCCTGTGAAGGAAGAGTACCGAATTTCTTGGGATGGAATTGCCTGCTGGCCGTATCTGCGTCATAATCTGCATACGCTCAAGCAGTATGGAATCAATATGGTTGCTTCCAGCTACGGAAAAGCATGGGCGATTGAATATGAAGATCTTGATGGAATGGCTCGGGCCTACTGTTTTGCTTCAACAAACGGTGATAATGCAACGACTATGATTTCCCGCCGAATGGAAGCTCTTAAAAAATTTGATTGTGAAGGCACTATTTATCATGTGAACCGTAGCTGTAAGGTCATGGATTGTCAGATGATGGAAGTTCAGCGCCAGATTTCCGCACAGGCGGGAATCCCATTCACTTCTTTTGATGGAGATCAGGCAGATTATCGAAATTATAGTGAGGCCCAATTTGAAACGCGCATTCAGGGGCTTGTGGAAGTTATGAAACAAAATAAGGAGGCAAAAATGAATGGCTGATTTAAAGAGCAATATTGCTTTCTTGCAGGAGGCTTGTAAGAATCCCCGCGCACGCCTTGATTATTATTTGAAGCAGGGAAAAAAAGTTGTTGGCTGTTTTCCAGTTTATACACCGGAAGAGCTCATTCATGCTTCCGGTATGATTCCGATGGGACTTTGGGGAGGCCAGACCCAATTAAAGCTGGCAAAGAGCTATTTGCCTCCGTTTGCTTGCCCAATTATGCAGTCTAATATGGAGTTGGGGCTTTCCGGTGCCTATCAAGGACTTTCTGCAGTGATTATCCCGGTTTTGTGTGATACTTTTCGCTGCATGACGCAGAACTGGCGGTTTGGTGTTCCTTCTATTCCAATGATTCCAATTGTTTATCCGCAGAATCGGAAGTCTCCGGCCAGTGTCGATTATCTGATCAGTGAGTATGAAAACGTATTGACAATGCTGACGACCATTACCGGAAAAATGATGAACGAAAAAGCGCTTGCAGAGACCATTGCAATTTATAATGAACATAATGCTGTGATGCGTGAATTTGCAAAGGTTGCGAATGACCATTTGGATATTGTGACACCGCAGGTGCGCCATACAGTGATGAAGAGTGCTTTCTTCTATGAAAAGAGCGAGCATACTGCGATTGTCCGTGAGATTGTAGAAGAACTTAAAAAACTGCCGGCCTATCAGTTTACCGGGAAAAAGGTGATTCTTACGGGCATCACCTGCGAACCGGATGAACTGCTCAATATTTTTACGGAAAACCATATGGCAGTTGTCGGGGATGATCTGGCACAGGAAATGCGGCAGTATCGTACGGATACGCCGGAAAAAGGCGGCGGCGGACTCAAACGTCTTGCACTGCAGTGGAATAGCCGCCACGGTTGCAGCCTGATCTATGAAGAAGGGAAGCCGCGCGGCAAGATGCTGGTCAATCTTTGCAAGGAAAATGGGGCAGGGGGAGTCGTCACTTGCATGATGAAGTTCTGTGATCCTGAGGAATATGATCAGCCGTATTTTGAGGCTGATTTAAGAGAAGCAGGGTATCCTTATCTGACAATCGAAATCGACCAGCAGAATACCAGCTATGAGCAAATTCGCACCAGAATCCAGACATTCAGTGAAATGATTTGACAAAATTTCTTTTATAAAAGACAACAAGTTATCCGAATTTGGTAGTTTCTGTTAAAAGAAAAATACCGAGTTCGGATAATTGCCGTTTTATGAAAAATAACTGATTTCACTCTTTCATATGGCTCATTTTTATGATAAGATAATAACAAATTAAGCGCTCGGGAGGTGGAATAATTTGCAGGAATCTTTTTCATTTGGAAGCCTTTTTGAGCAGCTGTCACTGACCGAAGTATTGGACAATATTGATGCTGGAATTGCGATTTATGATTCTGTGGGCAATTTTATTTTTATGAATACCATGATGGTAAACTGGAGAAATATTCCCAGACGAGAATATCTGAAGATGAATGTTCATGACTTTACAAAAGTGATTGATGTTTGCGTCTTTGACCTCGTCTGCCGGTATAAAAGAAGAGTTAGCCGCCTTCAGTATTATCAAGATTTTCAGAAAGTGGACGGAGCAACTCGCGTACGAATTGTAACGGGGACCCCGATCTTTGATGGACATGGAAATATTAAATATGTAGTTATGCTGATGCAGGATGTGCAGGATTTTGAGAATCTGCATCATACCCTTTGGGAACAGAATAAAATTTTAAATGATACGACTCTGAAGCCGAAAACAACCGAAAAGACTTGTATTGTCGCAAAAAGTTCGGAGTTTCAGCAGTTGCTTTCTGTTGCAGACAGTGTGGCACCGCTGGATTCTACGGTTCTGCTCTATGGGGAGTCGGGCAGCGGCAAAGAAGTGATTGCACATTATATTCATGAGCATAGTAAACGCAAAGATAAACCATTGATTGCGGTAAACTGTGCGGCTTTTCCGGAAAATTTGATTGAAGCAGAGCTATTTGGCTATGAAAAAGGCAGCTTTACAGGAGCAAACCGAGAGGGAAAAACCGGATTGGTAGAAGCAGCAGACGGCGGTACCCTTTTTCTGGACGAAATCAATTCTTTGCCGATGAGTATTCAGGGAAAAGTTCTTCGTATGATCGAAGAAAAGAGTATTCAAAGAATTGGTGCAATTAAGTCTAAGAAAGTTGATTTTCGATTAATTGCTGCAACGAATGGGAACCTTTCAGAAATGGTGCGTAATGGTACTTTTCGAGAGGATCTTTATTATAGAATCCATGTGATTCCGTTGATCATTCCGCCTGTTCGCAGCAGAAAAGAAGATATCGTGCCGCTTTGTCTCCATTTTCTTCATTATTTTTGTCAGAAATATAATTTGCAGAAGAGCTTTTCTGATGAAGTCTTGGAAGAAGTTTGTCAGTATCAATGGCCGGGGAATGTCCGTGAAATTCGTAATTTTGTGGAGCGGATGGTCGTAATGACTCCCTGTGCTACAAGGGAAATTAGCAATATTCCGTGCGGAATTTTAAGAACAGAGCCAACTACTCCAATCATGATACAACCGGAAAAAGAGATAAAGCCCAAAAAGCAGGTAGGGGGCCCAAGCAAAGAAAAGGTATTGGAAGCACTTGCGGCATGCCAAAACCGTCGGGAAAAAGCGGCCGACTATTTAGGAATTTCACGCAGATATTTGCAATATAAGATTCGTGAATATGAGATTCCGTCTCGCAATAATCACAAAGAAAAATAAAAAAGCACGGAAGGTATTTAAAACCTTCCGTGCTTTTTTTAATATTTTCGGCGTCCAGAAGCGGGAAGAATTTCTAATTCTTCTCGATATTTTGCGACCGTTCTTCTGGATAATGTGATTTTTTGTGCTCCAAGGAGTTGGGATAGTTTTTGGTCGGAGAGAGGTTTCTTCTTATCTTCCTCTTGAATCAGCTTTTTTAAGAGCGCTTTCGCTTTCGCTGCAGAGGTATCCTGTTCCTGCTCTAGCCCTTTTAATCGATGGGAAAAGAAATAGGACAAAGGATATGTTCCACGATCACATTGAAGATATTTTTCTTTGATTGCACGGCTTACAGTCGATTCGTGAATCTCGAGTTTCTGAGAAATATCCTGCAGAGACAGAGGTTTGAGATAGCTGCCTTTTAGAAAAAAATCCTGCTGTTCCTGCACGAGGCAAGAGGCACAGGAAAGCAGCGTCTCCCGACGCTGAGAAATACTTTGGACAAGCCACTGTGCCTGCTTGAACTTTCCAGAGAGATAAGACTTTACCTGTGAATCATCTGTTTTCTGCAGAAGCTTTTGATAGTAACCGCTAATATGCAGAGAGGGCAGGCAGTTGTCATTGAGAGATACCCTTAATTTTCCATCTTGGGAAAACACAAAAATGTCGGGAGTAATATACTGCGTTTCTTCTTCCTGCCCATAATTGGAACAGGGCTTTGGATTTAGGGAACGAATAATAGAACAGGCTTCCTGAATTTCGGCAGGGGAAGCATGTGTTTCTTTCATAATGCGGTGGTAATGTCCCTCGCCAACTTCTTTCAGATAATGCTCAGCAATCAGCAATGGCAGTCCACCCTTTTTTTGGCGCTTTAATTGCAGACATAAACATTCCGATAGAGATCGCGCGCCAATCCCGGCAGGCTCCAGAGATTGGACGATTTTTAAAGCCTGGTCAATTTCTACTTTCGAGATTCCGATCCGTTTGGCAATTTGTTCGATGGGTTCATCCAGATAGCCATTGGGAGCCAGATTCAATATAATTTCTTTGATCCCGCGTGCTACCGGTTTTGAAAAATTGGAAAGATGCAGCTGAAAAAAAAGATCCTGAGAAGAATCGTTTTCACTATTTTGAAATTTTCGTTCCTCTGCAAATGGATTAGATGGTTCCCAACTGTTTTTCTCTTTGTATGAATTCTTAATTGGAGAGGTACGATCTAGCCATTCTATTTTTTTTTGAATTTCTTGTCCCTGAGAATCCGGCAATGTGTTTTCAGAAGATTCCATATCAAAAACTGGGTTTTCAAGTGCAGCTTTTTCCAGATATTCGGAAAGATCTTGTACATTCATCTGCAGGATTTTCATGGTTTCAATCATCTGTGGGGTAAGCGTTTGCTTTTGTTTGATCTCTATGGAAAGATCCATCCGATTGTGCACTCCTTCCTATCATATCAACATTTATCAGCATAAAAAGAATAGCATAAATTGTCGAAAGTTTCAATTGTTCGCTTTAATTGTAAACCTAATTTACAGCTAACGGTTGACAATTAAAAAATTCTATTTTATAATGTAAACCAAATAGGAGATGATGAGTTGACAAATAAAATTACGGTTCATGACATGGCCATGTGTGGGGTGTTTACTGCATTTATAACCGTCGGTGCTTATATCCACATTCCATTGCCTTTTGGAGACTACTACACATTGCAGTTGCTGTTTGTGCTGCTGTCAGGATTGCTGCTCGGAGCAAAGTGCGGCACGATTGCAGCTGCGTTATATGTCGGCCTGGGATTGGTTGGACTGCCTGTTTTTGCAGGCGGAGGAGGGCCGGGATATGTACTTAATCCAAGCTTTGGTTACTTAATTGGTTTTATAGCCGGCGCATGGGTTGCAGGAATGATGATCAAACATTTACAGCCTGTCAATTTGCAGCATTTACTGATCGCTTGCTATGCGGCAATGGTAATTGTTTATGTGTTTGGGCTGCCATATAAGTACTTTATTTTAAATTTTTATATGCATACGCCGATTACATGGGCTCTTATCTTCGCTTCGTGTTTTCCGATCGATATCCCGTGTGATGTTGTACTTTGTTTCTGCTGTGCTTGCCTGGTACAGAAAATGTATCCGGCGGTCAGTAGATTGTTTAAAACGGCAACTGTCAAATAGGATGGAATACTTTAAAAAAATACGGTGTTTTAAAAGCTGATTGCGAGGGAAAAGAATGAGTAAAAATCTTTTTATTACCGGTACGGATACGGATGTAGGAAAGACGTATGTCACCGGATTGATCGTGAAAAAAATGATTTCTTCTGGTTTTGATACAACTTATTTTAAGGCTGCCGCGTCTGGAAATGACCGGGATCAAAATGGAGTTTTAATCCCCGGAGACGCCGCTCTTGTGCAAAAACTTTCAGGAATTAAAGATGATCTTTCAGAATTGATTCCATATGTTTATGAAGTAGCATTGTCTCCTCATTTAGCTTCTCAAATAGAGGGAAACCCAGTGGATCTAAAGGTTGTAAAAGAATATTATAATAAACTTGCTAAAAAACATCCCTACATCACAATGGAAGGCAGCGGTGGAATTCTTTGTCCGATTAATATGAACAATCAAGAACTTTGGCTGGAGGATATTATCAAAGCATTTGATATGAACTGCGTTATTGTGGCTAATGCAGGCCTTGGGACAATTAATCATACCGTACTTACAATTGAATATATGAGGCAAAAAAATATGACAGTCAAAGGAATTATTCTGAATCATTTTCATCCCGGAGACAAAATGGAAGAAGATAACGCGAATATGATTGAACACCGTGCCGGAGTTCCAATCCTTTGTCGCGTGCAGGACGGAGATACAGAATTAAAAATGGACGGAGAGCTGCTTGCTTCTCTTTATGGTTGAAAGGTGCGGTGAAAATAAATGATTTGGTATCCTTATGAACAAATGAAAACGATGGAGACACCGATTAAAGTAGAAGATGCAAAGGGTGTTTATCTCTACACGAAAGATCAGAAATTAATTGATTCTGTATCGTCATGGTGGAGCGTTATTCATGGATATTGTCATCCTGTGCTGAATGAAGCCATTAAATCACAGGTAGATAAATTTTCTCATGTCATGCTCGGAGGTTTGACGCATGAGCCTGTTTTGAAGCTTTCCCAGAAACTGCAGGAATGGCTGCCGGGCGATCTTGATTATTGTTTTTTCTCCGATTCCGGAAGTGTTGCAGTAGAAGTCGCTTTAAAAATGGCGATCCAATTCAATGTTAACCGCGGCAGCAAACGCAATACAATTCTTGCACTAAACCATGCCTATCATGGCGACACGTTTATGGCGATGAAGGTGGGGGACGACGAGGATTATCATTTTGCTTTTAAAGAGAAAAAAGGTGTGATCCACATTCCGACAGAACTGCCTGCGCTGGAAAAGGCTTTTCAGAACTATGGAGATCAGCTGACCTGCTTTATTGTGGAGCCGCTTTTGCAGGGCGCCGGCGGGATGCAGATGTATGATATTTCCTTTTTAAAACGTGCAAGAGAACTTTGTGATCAGTATGATGTCATTTTGATTTTTGATGAGGTTGCTACCGGATTTGGACGTACAGGTAACCGATTTGTTGCGGATCTGGTTTTGCCGGATATTTTAGTGCTCGGCAAAGCATTGACCGGAGGCTATATCGGTCATGCGGTTACCGTTGCAAACCATAAGGTTTATGATGGCTTTTACAGCGATGATCCCACTCATGCACTGATGCACGGACCGACATTTATGGGGAATGCCCTTGCATGTAGTGTAGCGCTTAAGTCGATCGAACTTTTTGAAAAAGAAGATTATATGTCTAAAATTCAAAAGATTGCAGGTATCACCAAGAGAGAAATGCAAAACTTTTCAGATCCACGTATTAAAGAAGTGCGTATGATGGGCGGATGTGTTTGTATTGAAGTTTATGACCAGGAGACGCTAAAAGGATTTCAGGCGTTTGCTTATCAGCACGGAGTATTCAGCCGTCCGTTCCTTACTTATATGTACGCTATGGTGCCATATATTATTAAAGAGGAAGAACTCATCAAGGTGCTCGATACGATGAAAGCATGGTTTAAACGAGGATAATTTGTTTTATCCCAGGTTTTCTTTGTTATTTGGCTTTTGTGTTTTCAATAAAATCTTTTAAAACTTTATCGTTTACGTCTGAAAACCTTGCCGAGATATGATGGATATTATATCTCGGCAAGGTTGATTGTTATGTGGGGAAAAATAAAGCGGTATCAATTTTTATCCGAATTAAAATGAAAAGAAGTCCAGTAATGAAAAGAAGTCCAGTCAATCGATAAGGTTACCGCCCTTGTTGATTCCTTCCATAACCATGCTTTTATAATAGCCGGCCTTTTTCATCAGTTCAGCGTGGTTTCCTGTTTCTACGATTTCACCTTTCTTTAATACGATAATCTGATCAGCATCGCGTATCGTGGAAAGCCGGTGCGCAACAATTAGCATGGTGCGATTTTGGGCAATATCTACGATGGCATTCTGGATGAGAACTTCGGTTTTGGTGTCGATATTGGCGGTAGCTTCGTCGAGCACGATGATCGATGGATCGTGGGCAATTGCCCGTGCGAAGGAAATCAACTGCCGCTGGCCTGCGGAAAGCGTATTCCCTCGTTCCATAACGGGCTCGTTAATTTTGCCGGGCAGACTGTTTATAAAATTGTCAGCATGCGCGACCTTAATGGCTTCTTGAATTCGAACCATATCGATATCGTCGTTCAAAGAAATATTTTTTGCGATTGTTTCAGAAAACAGGAATACATCCTGTAGCACAACAGCAATATTTTTCCTTAAATCCCGTTTTTTGATATCGTTGATGTTGATGCCATCGATCAGAATCTTACCTTTCTGAATTTTATAAAAGCCGCTTACAAGACTGATGATCGTGGTTTTACCGGCGCCCGTCTGCCCAACGAAAGCAGCCGTCTGCCCCTTTTTAATGGTAAAGCTGATATCCTTCAAAACCCAGTCCCGGTTATTGTACGAAAACCAGACATGTTTAAATTCAATCTCTCCACCGATATGCTCCATGGAGAGACCTTCGTCAAGATCTTCGAGGCTTTCCTGTTGATCTAGCAACTCAAAGATGCGGTCCGCCGATACAAAGGCAGATTGAATGTTGGTATAATTGTCGGCAAGGTCAGAAATAGGGTCAAAAAACTGTTTGATATAGGTTGTAAAAGCATAGAGAACGCCAATTTGCAGCGTTCCGCCCGCAATCTTGTCCATGCCATACCAGATGAGAATGGCAACCGCCAGATTTTGAAAAACAAGCGAGGCTGGTTTTAAAAAACTGTTCATCCAAACCTGAAACGATGTGACTTTATAGTATTCATCGTTCAATTTTGTAAATTGCCTTTTTTTCTCTTTTTCTCCGTGAAAAATTTGAATCAGCTTCATTCCGGAGATGTTTTCAGCCATAAAACCGTTGATGTGGCCGATCAGGCTTTTAATTTTTCGGAAATTTTCCTTGATTTTTTTCCTTAGCAGAAAAATAACAGTAAACATCACGGGAATTACACAGAAGGAAACGAGTGTGAGCTGAACATCCATGATCAGCATCGCACCAATGATACCGAGAATTAAAAAAGCATCCTGAAAAAGACTAATGAGCACGTCGGTGTAAAGTTCACTCAACGCTTCAACGTCGTTGGTGGCGCGAGTAATCAGGCTGCCGGATGATGCCTGATCGAGATACCGTAAAGGAAGGAGCTGAATGGTTTTAAACACTCGACTGCGTAAGTTTCGCATGATTTCCTGCCCGGATTTGTTGATCAAATTCACTTGTGCAATGCTAAAAAAGCCGCTGAGTGCCACCACAATGAAATATAAAGTGCCCATTCCAACGAGAGAATAAAACCCATGCTGTTCAATGTGCTGTGTTAAGAAATCGTCGATGACAATTTTTAAAATATACGGTTTGGCAAGCATAGTGCCATTTACAAGCAATACACAGGCAAAAGCGAGCAGAATCTGTTTCCAATACGGCAGATTGAGTGCCAACAGCCTTTTGAAGGTTTTGGCTTTATGAGGCACAGAAATCCGCTGGGCTGCTTTTGCCGAACTGGTATTGGTAGATTTCATTGTAAGTGCCTCCTTCAGCGAGCAGCTGCTCATGAGTTCCTCTCTCGCAAATTTCACCTTGATCGAGCACGATAATTTCATCGGCGTCCATGACGGCTGAAATCCGACTCGCTATTATAATCGTTGTTTTTCCTTGCCGTACCCGGTGGAGATTTGACAGGATTTCCGATTCAGTAACCGTATCTACGGCGGAAAGCGCATCGTCCAGAATCAGAATTTCCGGGTCCTTTAGCAAAGCCCTGGCAATTGAAATTCGTTGTTTCTGTCCGCCTGATAAATTGACTCCGCGTTCACCCAAAATTGTTTCGAATCCGTTTGGCAAATCCATAATATTTTGGTAGATACAACTATCTTGTGCCGCTTGTATGATCTGCTCATCAGTATAAATATCCTTGAAAAATCGGATGTTATCGGCAATCGAGGCATTGAAAAGAAAATTATCCTGTGGCACAAGGCCAAATCCATCACGAAGTGCAGAAAGCTGCAATTCGTTGATATCCTTTCCCCCAAAGAAGATGGTTCCGTTTGGAATGTTATACATTTTTAAGAGCAAATTGATCAGCGTACTTTTTCCGGAACCCGTCTTT
>ENA-UOOK01001297-UOOK01001297.1-fermentation-metagenome-genome-assembly--contig:-NODE-1297-length-32910-cov-10.706407_pt1 | contig 32910 bp, 36 predicted proteins | sample MGYA00245777_ERZ724023 | MGnify/ENA primary metagenome ERZ724023 (study PRJEB28704, sample SAMN03018312) | fermentation metagenome | biome: anthropogenic terrestrial biome; feature: soil...
CCCGCGAGGAACAGCCCCTTGCCGCAGCCCAGCTCCAGGCAGACGGGGTTCTGGCGCGGGAACAGGCTGTGCCACTTCCCGCGGAAGCGCTGCGGATGCCGCACAAAAAAAGGGCAGGCGTCCAGCTCCGGGCCCGCCCACGCCTTAAAGCGCATCCTCATGCCGGGCGCGCGCCCCCCGCGCGCCTGCACACGTCCACCCAGCCGGCGCTGCGCGAGACCGCGGCCAGCTCTTCGCAGCTCAGCCGCACGCAGGAATCCGCGCTGCCGCCCGCCGGGTAGACCCGGTCGAACCGGCGGAGAGAGACATCTAAGTACACCGCCGCGCCGGGCGGGTTGCCGAACGGGCAGACCCCGCCGACCGGGTAGCCGGTCAGGGGCTCGACCTCCGCCGGCGCGAGCATCCGCGCCTTGAAGCCGAACCGCGCCTTGAACTTGGCGTTGTCGATTTTGGTGTCGCCCGCCGTGACGACAAGCAGGCAGCCGCCCGTTCCGTCGTGGAACGAAATCGACTTTGCAATGCGCGCGGGCTCCGTATGCAGGGCCTGCGCGGCGAGCTCCACCGTCGCGCTGGAGACCGGGAAGACCTGAAGGCGGTCTTCCATCCCGTATTTTTTGAGGTAACTCCGGACTTTTTCGACTGACATGCCGCAGTTCGCTTCCCCGTTTTGTGAATTTTCAATCGATTTGTGTTTCAGTATAGCATATTTCCGGCGGCGCCGCAACACCGCAGAATCACTCCGCCCCGGGGTGGAAGCTCTCGTAGACCTTCCGGGCGGCCGGCTCGGTCATGCCGGGGGCCGCCGCCAGCTCCGCGAGGTCGGCCTGCCGGATGGCGGCGACGGTCCTGAACTGGCGCAGCAGGGCCCTGGCCCGCACGGGGCCGATGCCCTCGATGGAGGTCAGGGTGGAGGAAATCGCCGCCTTTTTCCTCAGGGTGTGGTGGTAGCCGATGGCGAAGCGGTGGACCTCGTCCTGGATGGACGACACCAGCGTGAACGCGCTGCGGCTGGAGCTGATGGCGATTTCGCCGCCGTTCTTCGCGATGGCGCGGGTGCGGTGGCGGCCGTCCTTGACCATGCCGAACAGCGGCACCCGCAGCCCCGCCGCGTCCAGCAGCGGCTGCACGGCCGACACGTGACCCCTGCCGCCGTCGAGCAGAATCAAATCCGGAAGGCGGCCGAAGCCGGCGCCGGTGTCCTTCTCTTTTTGATATTCCGCCAGGCGGCGCGAGAGGACCTCCCGCATGGAGGCGTAGTCGTCCTGCCCCGCGACGGTCTTGATTTTGAACCGGCGGTACGCCTGCCGGAGCGGCCTGCCGTTCTCGAACACGACCATGCCGGCGACGTTCTCGCCGCCCGCGAGGTTCGAGATGTCGTAGGCCTCGATGTATGCCGGCGGCTCCTTCAGGCCCAGCAGGCGCGCCAGCTCGTCCAGCGCGGAGGCCTCGCGCCCGGTGCGGCCCATGGTCTGGGCAAGCTGCTCGGCCGCGTTGCTGCGGCACATCTCCACCAGCTGCGCCTGCTCCCCCCTGCGGGGCACGGTCAGGCGCACCCGCCGGCCCGCCTTTTCAGAGAGCCACCGGGCCAGCAGCTCCGCCCCCTGCGCCGGCCCGTCGAGCGAGACCCGCGGCGGAATGCGCCCGCGCAGGGTGTAGTACCGCTCGAGGAACTCCTCCCGCGCGGCCTTCGGCTCGCCGGTTTCGCCCATAAAGAACGTCTCGCGGTCGCAGAGCCGGCCGCCCGTGAAGCGGAACACCTCAAAGCAGCTGCGCCCGCCGCCCTGCGTCAGGGCAACCACGTCCTGCTCCGGCACCGAGGAGGCGACCACCTTCTGCCGCTGCCCCAGCCGGCGGATGGCGGCGATGCGGTCGCGGATGCGCGCCGCGCGCTCGAACTCCAGCTTTTCGGCGGCCTCCCGCATCTTCTGCTCCAGGGTGCGCAGGCTCGCGGCGCTGCCGCCGCGCAGGAAGTCCAGCGCCTCGCGCACCGCCTCGGCGTACTCCTGCTCGCTGATTTTCCCGCGGCAGGGGGCGCAGCACCGCTTGATATAGTAGTTCAGGCACGGGCGCTTTTTGCCGATGTCCTGCGGAAAGCGCCGGCTGCACGTCGGCAGGCGGAAAATCTGCAGGGCCTCGTCCACCGACTGCCTGACGGTCCAGCCGCTCACGTAGGGGCCGATGTACTCGGCGCCGTCGTCCGCGGGGCGCTTGGCCTCCGAGATGCGCGCCCACGGCCCCCTGGTCACGCGGATGTAGCTGTACCCCTTGTCGTCCTTGAGCAGGATGTTGTATTTGGGGGAGTGCTGCTTAATCAGGCTGCACTCGAGCACCAGCGCCTCGAACTCGCTGTCGGTCAGGATGTACTCGAACCACTCCACGTGGGCGACCATCTGGCGCACCTTCGCGTCGTGGTTCTTCTCGGAGCCGAAGTACTGGCTGACCCTGTTCTTAAGCGCCTTCGCCTTGCCGATGTAGATGATCTTCCCCGATTTGTCGTGCATCAGGTAGACGCCGGGATGCAGCGGCAGGCGCATGGCGCGGCGCCGGAGCTCCCGGATGTGCCGCTCGTGGTCGGTCACGGGAATCTCCCCCTTTCCCCCGTAAATTTCCCCCGCAGATACCAAAAAAGCACCGCTTCTGCGGTGCATGCCGGGAACGCGAAATTTATTCTGCAAAACCGGACTGAACCAGCTTCACGAGGCTGTCGACCGCATCGGTCTCATCCGAGCCGTCCGCGATGATTTTGATGGTGGTTCCGCCCACGATGCCCAGCGAAAGGACGCCCAGCAGGCTTTTGGCGTTGACGCGCCGCTCTTCTTTCTCGACCCAGATGGAGGACCGGAACTCGTTCGCTTTCTGAATAAAGAACGTGGCAGGGCGCGCGTGAAGGCCTACCTGGTTCTGCACCAGAACTTCTTTCACATACATCGCAATCCACTCTCCTAACAAAATAAGAAGCATATTTCAATCGAAAGAATTTTCACAGGAGGACCCAAAAACCATTAACGCCATTATAGCACATCTGGACAGGCCGTCAAGAAAACCGGCAAAGTTTGGATTGATAGCCGAACCGCCTCCCGGCTCAAAAAGGTTCTTTGTGCAAAATGCCCGTATTGTTGAAAACTTTTGTTTCCTCTGCCCTATAATAACCGCCCTATAGTATATGCAGGGGGGGTGGTTCCGATACGGGCTTTCAGCCCTCCGGAACCTCGATTCCCGCGCGGCGGAGAAACGCGCGGTCCTCCGCCGTGAGCGCCGCGGCGCGCAGCAGCTCCGGGCGCCTGCGCGCGGTGCGCAGCAGGGCCTGCTCCCGGCGCCAGCGGCGCACTTTTCCGTGGTCGCCGGTCAGCAGCACGTCCGGCGCGGCGCGGCCGCGCCACACGGCCGGGCGCGTGTACTGCGGGTACTCCAGCAGGGAGTTGTAGTGGCTCTCCAGCTCGAAGCACTCGCTGGCCGAGAGCACGCCGGGCACCAGCCGGCACACCGCGTCCGCCAGAATCAGGGCCGGCAGCTCCCCGCCCGTCACGACATAGTCCCCGATGGAGAGCTCCTCGTCCACGTACTCGTCCAGCACGCGCTCGTCCACGCCCTCGTAATGCCCGCACAGCAGCGCCAGGCCGTCCATCGCGGCCAGCTCTTTCACGCGCTGCTGGGTCAGCGTCTTCCCCTGCGGCGAAAGGTAGACGGTGTGCGGCCTGCCGCCCAGGTGGGCGGCAAGGTCGTCCAGGCACAGGGCGATGGGCTCGGCCATCAGCAGCATGCCCATGCCGCCGCCGAACGGAGAATCGTCCACCCGCTGGTGCCTGTCGAACGCAAAATCCCGAATCTGGTGGCAGCAGACCTGCACCGCGCCCTTTCTGCGGGCGCGCCCGACGATGCTCTCGGACAGCACGGCCTCGCACACCTCCGGAAAAAGCGTGAGCAGGTCAATCCTCATCGTCGAAAATCCCCTTGATTGGGCGGACCAGAATCCGCCCTTTTTTCAGGTCTATCTGCCGGACCATCTCCGGCACCGCGGGCAGCAGGTAGTTCTTGTGGTCCATCGACGTGACCCGGTACACGTCGTTCGCGCCGGTGCGCAGAATCTCGGTCAGCCTGCCGTAATAGACGAAGGTGTCCGCGTCGTACACGCCGAGGCCGATGAGGTCGTCCATAAAATAGCGGCCCGGCGGCAGGTGCGCGTCGGCGCGGTCGAAGTACAGCACGCGGCCGCGCAGCAGGTCCGCCCGCTCGACGGAATCCACCCCGTCCAGCCGCAGGACCAGCATGTTCTTCACCACATGGGCGGCGCGCACGCGCACCGGCGTCTGGCCGGCGTCCAGGTACAGGGTGCGGAACCGGGCGAGGAACGCGGCGGAATCGCACCACGGCTTCACGCGCAGGTCCCCCCGCACGCCGTGCGTGCCGACGACCTGCCCGCCCTCCAGATATTTTTTCAGCATATGCCCACTTCCCACGGCCGGCGGAGGCGCCGGCTTTTTCTGAAAAGAAAAGCTGCAACATGAAAGCGATGTTGCAGCCCGCCCGGGCTCAGTCGATTTCGACGGAAACCCTGCAGTTGTTCTTGGTCGCGGCCGAGCGCATCACGGTGCGGATCGCCTTGGCGATGCGGCCCTGCTTGCCGATGACGCGGCCCATGTCGCTTTCCGCCACATGCAGGTGGTACACGACGGTGCCGTCCTCCGCCGGGTCGTCCGCTTCCACCCGGACCGCGGACGGGTCTTCGACCAGCCCCTGTGCGATGGCAATCAGCAGTTCTTTCATGGCATTGCATTCCCCCGATTACAGAACGCCGTTTTTCTTGAAAAGCGTCTTCACGGTATCCGTCGGCTGGGCGCCGTTCGCAATCCACGCCTTGGCCTTGTCGGCGTCCACCTTTACGACGGAAGGTTCCGTCAGCGGGTTGTAATAGCCGATTTCTTCAATGAAGCGGCCGTCGCGCGGAAAGCGCGAGTCGGCGACGACAATGCGGTAAAAGGGAGCTTTTTTCGCGCCCACCCTGCGCAGCCTGATTTTGACTGACATCTGTCTGTTCACCTCCCCGGTAACGGGATTCTATCTTCATCGGCGCGGTGCGCCGGATGAATTCGTCAAAACGGCATCTTCATGCCGGAAAACCGGCGCCGGACGCCCTTCTTTTTAAACTGTTTCATCAGCCTGCGCGTCTGCTCGAAGTTGCGCAGCAGGCGGTTCACGTCCTCGACCCGCATGCCGCTGCCCCTTGCGATGCGGCGCTTGCGGGAGGGGTTGATGACCTCCGGCCGCTCGCGCTCGCGCGGCGTCATCGAGAGCAGGATGGCCTCGGTGCGGTCCACCATGCGGTCGTCCACGTCCACGTCCTTCAGCTGCTTGGACATGCCCGGCACCTTGGCCAGCACGTCCTTGAGCGGCCCCATCTTCTTCATCTGCCGCATCTGGCCGAGCATGTCGTTCAGGTCGATGCCGCTGTGCATCATCTTCTGCGCGGCCTGCTGCGCCTTTTTGCGGTCGAGGTTCTTCTGGGCGTCCTCAATCAGCGTGAGCACGTCGCCCATGCCGAGGATGCGCGAGGCCATGCGGTCGGGGTGAAAGACCTCCAGATCCGAGAGCTTCTCCCCCGTGCTGGCGAACTTGATGGGCTTGCCCGTCACCGCCCGCACCGAAAGGGCCGCGCCGCCGCGGGCGTCGCCGTCCAGCTTGGTGAGGACCACGCCGGTGATGTCCAGCAGGTCGTTGAACGATTTCGCCACGTTCACGGCTTCCTGCCCCGTCATGGCGTCCACCACCAGCAGGATGTCCGTGGGGTGCACGGCGGCGCGGATGTTCTTGAGCTCGCCCATCAGCTTCTCGTCGATCTGCAGCCGCCCGGCGGTGTCTATCAGCACGATGTCGTTGCCGTAGTCCTTCGCGTGCTTCACGGCGGCTCTGCTGATTTTGACCGGGTCGCCCGCGCCCCTCTCGAACACGGGCACGCCCGCCCTTTCGCCGACCACCTGCAGCTGCCGGATGGCGGCGGGGCGGTAGACGTCGCCCGCGACGAGCAGCGGCCTGCGGCCCTGCTCCCGCAGCATCAGGCCCAGCTTGCCGGCAAGGGTGGTTTTGCCCGACCCCTGCAGGCCGCACAGCAGCACCGCCGCGGGCGGCGAAGCCGGGCTGTTCAGCCGGCTTTCGCCCCCGCCCATCAGGGCCGTGAGCTCTTCGTCCACAATGCGGATGACCGTCTGGGCGGGGGTCAGGCTCTCCATCACCTCGGCGCCCACGGCGCGCTCGCCGACTTTGGCGACGAAGTCCTTCGCCACCTTGTAGTTCACGTCGGCCTCCAGCAGGGCGAGGCGCACCTCGCGCAGAACTTCCTTTACGTCCGATTCGCTGAGCTTTCCCTTGGATTTGAGCCGCTTGAACACGGCGGAGAATTTTTCGGAAAGGCTTTCAAACGCCACGGCGGTCCCTCCTTACTCGCTGAGCCGGCGCGCGATTTCGAGAATCCGCTTCGCGTCCCCGTCGATTTCGGGGACGAAGCTGCAGCGGCTGTTGTCGTCCCGGATGCGCTCGGCGGCGCTGCAGATCTGCCGCAGCGCCTGCTGCGTCTGCTGAAAGCGCCGCGCGAAGCCGAGGCGGTCTTCCAGCTCCAGAAGCTGCGCCTCCGCGCGCTTGACGGCGTCGCGGACGCCCTGCCGGGTGATGCCCTCGTTCTCCGCAATCTCGGAGAGCGAGAGGTCGTCGTTGTAGTAGTACTCGACCACCTCGCGCTGCTTGTCGGTGAGCACGTTCCCGTAAAAATCCAGCAGGAAAGAGATTTTCATGTCTTTCGCCATGGAAAACACCCCGTCCGGTGTAAAGTTTCTCATCTTTACACTCTGATAAGTATACCGCACGGCCCGCGGAATGTCAAGCCTTCTCAGGCGGCTTTGAGCTCCGCCCTGGAAGAAACCGCGAAGCGCCCCTGCCGGAGCTGCAGCCCCGTGACTTTCACGGTGCCGGTGAGGCCCGCGGCGGAGGCCGTCACGCCCGGCGCCGCGCAGGAGATGGTGTCCCCTTCGGCGGAAAAGCCCTGCGGCAGGCGCTTCCCGATTTCGGAGACCACCGGCCCCGCCGGCGCCGGCAGGCTGCCGACGCGGGCGGAGTTCACCCGGAACACCAGGCGGCTTTTGGCCGCGTCAAACCCCGGCGTGACGTTCAGCAGCACGCCGAAGTACTTCCCCCGCACCGGGGCGCGGACGTAGACGTCCGCATTCTGGCCGGAGACGCCCGCGACGGCGAGGGCATGGAGCTGCTTTTCGGCGGGCCTGTCCTTATTGTACCGCTGCACCGCATAGGCGAGAAAGCCGTTGGCCTCCTCCGCAGAGAACGAGGTCTCTCCGCCGGCGAATGAGGCCGCAAGCACCTTCTGGGCGAGCGACCCGTCGGCCTTCACCTTGTCGAACCGGCCTTCGTTCGGGTCGTGGAACAGCATCAGCAGCCCCGCGCAGACAAGGGCCAGCAGCACGAGCACCACGGTCAGCGCAATCGCGGCGCCTTTCTTTTTCCGCCTGCGCGGCAGCGCATATTTTCCCTGCATCAGCAGAACCCTCCTTGTTGTCAGTCATGGGAAAGCGTCATTTCAGCTGCACAATGGTCACGCCGGACTCGCCCTCGCCGTAGGTGCCGAGCCGGAAGCTCTTCACCCCCGGGTGGTTCCGCAGCCGCTTCTGCACCGCGCTGCGCAGCACGCCCGTGCCCTTGCCGTGGATTACGGTCAGCCGGTCCACGCCGGAGAGCACGGCGGAATCGATGAAGCGGTCGAGGTTCATCACGGCCTCCTCGGCCGTCTGGCCCCGCAGGTCCAGCTCCATGGCCGGCGCGCCCCGGGCGGAAGACAGCTCTTTCGTCACGGTGCGGAACGCGGCGCGCTTCGGTTTTTCTTTTACCAAGCGCAGACGGCCGGCCGGCACGCGCGTCTGCACGGCCCCGGCCTGCACCAGCGCCTCGTGCGAATCCCCCTCCGGCGGGCGGAGCACGGTGGCCTTCTTCCCGATGCCGGAAAGCAGCACCGTGTCGCCGGCTTTGAGCGGGCGGGGCAGGCGGTAGCCGTCGTCCTCGCTGCGGGCGACGGGGTCCGCGGCGTCGTCCATCTCGCGCAGCCCGGCGTTCAGCCGCGCCTTCTGCTCGGCGGTCAATGCCCTGCCGCGCCGCTTCTTCAGCTCCTCCAGCTCGTTCAGGAGGGCGTCGGCCTGCGCGCGCGTGCGGGAGACCAGCTGCGCCGCCTTCTCGCGGGCGTCTTTCATCTCGCGGTCCGCCCGGGCGCGCACGCGGTCGCGCTCGGCCTCGGCTTCGCGCCGGGCCTGTTCCGATTCCAGCCGGGCGCGCTCCGCCCCGGCGCGCTCGGCCTCCAGCTTTCTGCGGCTCTGCTCCAGGCCGCCGACCACGTCCTCGAACCGCCTGTTTTCGCCGGAGACCAGCCGCTTCGCATTCTCGACGACCCCGGGGTCCATCCCGAGCCGCAGCGAGATGGCGAACGCGTTCGAGCGGCCGGGCATCCCGATCAGCAGCCGGTAGGTCGGCCGCAGGGTCGCGACGTCGAACTCGCAGCACGCGTTCTCGACCCCCGGGGTCTGGAGCGCGTAGGCCTTCAGCTCGGCGTAGTGGGTGGTGGCCGCGATTTTCGCGCCCTTGCGGCGCAGAGCCTCCAGAATCGACTCGGCGAGGGCCGCGCCCTCGACCGGGTCCGTGCCGGCGCCCAGCTCGTCCAGCAGGACGAGGCTTTGCCCGTCCGCGCGCCCCATAATTCCTATTATATTCTTCATGTGTGCGGAAAAGGTCGAAAGCGACTGCTCGATGCTCTGCTCGTCGCCGATGTCGGCCAGCACCTGGTCGAACGCCGAAATCTCGCTGCCTTCCGCCGCGGGAATCAGCAGGCCGCACAGGGCCATCAGCGTGAGCAGGCCGGCGGTCTTGAGCGCGACGGTCTTGCCGCCCGTGTTCGGCCCGGTGACGACCAGCGTGTCGAACCGGACGCCCAGCTCGATGTCGGTGGGGACGACCCGGTCCGGGGCAATCAGCGGGTGGCGCGCCCGGCGCAGGACGATTCTGCCCTCGCGGTTCAGCTTCGGGCGGGTCGCCTTCATCTTGTAGGCGAGGGACGCCTTGGCGAAAATCACGTTGAGCTCCACCGCCGCGGCGTAGCTGCCGAGGATGGCGTCGGCGAAGTTCCCCGCTTCGGCGGAAAGCTCCCGCAGGATGCGCTCCATCTCTTTCTTTTCCTGCGACTGCAGCACGCGGACCTGGTTGTTGGCGTCGACCGCGCCCATCGGCTCGACGAAAACCGTGGAGCCGCTCGCGGAGGTGTCGTGCACCAGGCCGGGGACCTCGCCTCTGCACTCCGCCTTCACGGGGACCACGAAGCGCCCTTCGCGGATGGTCACGATGGGGTCCTGCAGAAATTTCTGGTACGCCGGCGAGCGGACCATGCGGTCCAGCGTCTCCCGTGCGCGGGCCGACGCGGAGCGGATTCTGCGCCGGATGGAGGCGAGCGCCGGCGAGGCCGTGTCCGCCATCTCCTCCTCGGAAAGGACGGCGCCGGTGATGCGCTCCTCCAGGTATCTGTTCGGCGTGAGGGACTCGAACCGCCCGTCGAGGACGGTCCTGGCCCCGGCGCACTTTTTGCGCCACTCGGTGACGCCGCGCAGCGCGCGCAGGACCGACGCGACCTTCAGCAGCTCCGCCATGTTCAGCATCCCGCCCGCCTGGGCGCGGCGCAGCGGGCCCTCCACGTTCGCAAGGCCCCCGAACGACGGCGAGCCGAACCGCGCCGTCAGCACGAAGGCGTCGTCCGTCTCCTGCAGCAGGCGGTCCGCGTCCCGCGGCGCGGGGGCGAGGTCCAGCGCGGCCTGCGCCGCGTCCCCGCAGGCGGTCTCGCCGGCCAGCAGCTTCAGGATTTTGTCCAGTTCCAGCGCATGCGCATGTTTTTTCCAGTCTTCCTGCACGTCGTCTTCCTCCAGCTTTTCAGGTTGCGGGCCTCTCGCCCGGTTTTGTTTCCCCGGCGTCCGCGCCGGGGCGCGTCATCCGGTGGTAAAAATCCAGCGTGCCGAAGCCGCGGCCGAGCGTTTCGAGCACATAGCCCTCCGCCGCGGCGGAAAGCTGCCGCTGCGCCTCCCCCGACACGCGGAATGAAAACAGCTTCTCAAAATCCGCATAGACGGTGTGGCGCAGGGCGGCGAGCGCCCCGCCGTTCAGGGCGAAGGCGGGGCCGGGGCGCTCCTGCGGGCGGAAGCACCCGCCGCACAGCAGCTTCCCCTCCCGCGGCAGAAAGAACATCGTCTCCGCCTCGTAGCGCCCGCACCCCGCGCAGCACACGAGGTCCGGCTGGTAGCCCGCCAGCGTCATGATGCGCATCTCCACCGCCGCCTTGATGGGCGCGGCGGGTCTGTCCCCCCGCGCGAGGAAATACAGCGCGTTCAGCATCAGGCGCAGAAAGCGCCCGGCGTTTTCGCCCTGCGGGGCCAGGGCCACGGCCAGCTCGCAGAAATACTGGGCAAGCGAAAGGCGCCCGATGTCCTTCCGAAGGCCGAAAAAGACCTCGATGGGCTGGGCGTCGTCGATTATGTAGCTGCTCCGCCCCTCGAAAATCGAGAGGCGGGAGTAAGTAAACAGCCTTGTGGCGGAGAGCCTTCCGCCCGCGCCGCGGCCCGCGCGGCGGACGAACGCCCTCAGAATCCCGCGCTCGCGCGTGAGGACCGTGACCAGCCGGTCCGTGTCACCCACGCGCTTCTCCGTAACCACCAGGCCCGGTGTGTCCATCTTCATCGCGGTTCTCCTGCGGATTCGCCTCTTTCTGCCTCTGCCTGCACTGGGTGTAAATCAGATAGTCCCGAACGGTTCCCGATTTCTTAAAGCAGCTCCAGGCCGTGTTTTCGTCCAAAGCGACCGCTCCCTTCATCAAATCCTCTTCGACAGAAGTATTTGTCCCCGGAGCGGTTCTATGTGCGGTAATTTTATGAACGGAATCCATAATATTACAAGATTCGCATTCAGGGCTTCAGCTGCGAGCGGTCGTAGCCGAGGGCGCGCAGGGCGGATTCCCGGTTGCGCCAGTCCTCGCGGACCCTGACCCACAGCTTCAGGTTGATTCTGCATCCGAACAATTTTTCCATGTCCGCGCGGGCGAACGTGCCGATTTTTTTGAGCATCGCGCCGCCCTTCCCGATGATGATTCCCTTCTGGGATTCCTTTTCGCAGTAGATGGTCGCAGTCACGTCCGCAATGCCGGCGTTTCCCGGCCGCCGGCTCATGCGCTCCACGCTGACCGCGGCCCCGTGCGGGACCTCGCGGCTTAAAAGGCGCAGCAGCTTTTCGCGGACAATCTCCGCGGCGAGCACGCGCTCCGGCTGGTCCGTCAGGGCGTCGTCGTCAAAAAAGTGCCCGCCGGGCGCGGCCCGCTTTTGAAGCTCGTCCTTCAGGTCGCCGATGCCGCTCCCCGTCTTGGCGGAGACCGGCACCACGGCCGCAAAGTCCAGCTCTTTTGCCCACGCCGCAATCTGCGCCATCAGGGCGCTTTTGCGCGGCAGCAGGTCGATTTTATTGACGGCCAGCAGCGCGGGCATTTTCGCGTCCCGCAGTCTGCCGGCCAGGCGGCGCTCGCCGTCTGAGATTTTTCTGCCCGCCTCGGTGACCAGCAGGCAGGCGTCCACCCCCGCGACCGACTGCTCCACCGCCTGCAGCATGTACCCGTCCAGGCGGCTGCGGGGCTTTAAAAGGCCGGGCGTGTCGAAAAAGACGAGCTGGTCGTCCCCTTCGGTCAGGACGCCGAGCACGCGCGTGCGCGTCGTCTGCGGCTTGCGCGAAACGATGGACACCTTGCTCCCCAGCAGGGCGTTCATCAGCGAGGACTTCCCCACGTTGGGCAGGCCCACAATCGCGACGAACGCGGATTTCTGTTCCGGGCGGCTACTCACGGCTCTTCTTCCCTTCCGGGGGCCTGCGCCCCGATTTGTGCAGGCGGTCGCGGATGCCGAGCGGGCCGAGGGCGACGAACGCCACGCTGGCCGCCGTGAACACCGCCAGCGGAGCCAGCGCCCAGGGGTATGCGCCGAAAAAGCCGGCGATGCGGCGGAAGCCCTCCGGCTTCCAGAACAGGCACACGCCCACGCACACCGCGAAAAAGGCGCCCGTCAGCACCCCGCCGGAGGCCATGTCCTTGATGATGCGCACAACGGGGTTGAAGCTGGCCGCCACCATGTCGGTCAGCTCCTCCGCCACCGTGTTGAACAGCTCCGCCAGAATCACGCAGGCGAAGGTCAGCGCGAGGACCGCGTACCCCAGGCGGGAAAGGTCGAAGAAGAACGAGAACGCGAACACATACAGCGCGACCACCGCATGCACCCGCATGTTCCGCTCGTTGTTGATGCAGTAGACAATCCCGCGGAACGCGTATTTAAAGCTTTTCAGAAAGCGCAAAGGCTACTCCTCGTCGTCGTCCAGAACATAGCTGCTGGTGCTGGGCAGCCCCAGTTCCGTCATGACCTGCTCCTCTTTTTCGCGCATGCGGACCTTCTGCAGGCCGCCCGCCTCGTGCGTGTAGCCGAGCAGGTGCAGCATGGAGTGCGCCGTCAGGTACCCGACCTCGCGCTCCAGGCTGTGGCCGTACCGCTTGGCCTGCTCGACCGCCTTTTCCATCGAAATCACGATGTCGCCGAGGATTTTCGCGCCCGTGGAATGGTTGATGTCGTAGACGCCGTTCTCCCCCATCGGGAAAGACAGCACGTCCGTCACCACGTCCTTGTTGCGGTACTGGGCGTTCAGCTTGCGGATCTGCTCGTTGTCCACGAAGGTCACGCTGATTTCGGCCGGGCTGCCGAAGTTCTCCATCCGCAGCACCGCGTTGCAGCAGCGCCGCACCAGCATCCGCAGCCCCGTCGGGATTTTGACGGCCTTCTGTTTATTGTCGATAATCACTTTTATCTTTTCCATGATTTCAGTCACCGCTCCGCTTCTTCATTTTTCTCATACGCTCTGATAATATCCTGCACCAGCTTGTGGCGCACCACGTCCTTTTCGGTAAACCGGACCTGCGCGATGTCGTCGATGCCCCGCAGGATATGGAGCACGTCCTTCAGGCCGGACTTCCTGCCCTCCGGCAGGTCTATCTGCGTGATATCCCCCGTAATCACCATCTTGGAGCCGAACCCGAGGCGCGTGAGGAACATCTTCATCTGCTCCGGCGTGGTGTTCTGGGCTTCGTCCAGGATGATGAAGCTGTCGTCGAGCGTTCTGCCGCGCATATACGCCAGCGGCGCGACCTCAATGTTGCCGCGCTCCACATATTTCTGGTAGGTTTCGGCGCCCAGCATGTCGAACAGCGCGTCGTACAGCGGGCGCAGGTAGGGGTCCACTTTCTGCTGCAGGTCGCCGGGCAGAAAGCCGAGCTTTTCGCCCGCCTCCACCGCCGGGCGGGTGAGCACGATGCGGTTGACCTGCTGCGTGCGGAACGCCGTGACCGCCATGGCCACCGCCAGGTAGGTCTTGCCCGTGCCCGCCGGCCCCACCGCCAGCGTGATGGTGTGGGTCTGGATGGCGGCGCAGTATCTTTTCTGCCCCAGCGTCTTGGCCTTGACCGGCTTGCCCTTCGACGTGATGCAGATGCAGTCGGCCGCGAGGGCCTCCAGCTTGCTCTCGCTCCCCTCGTTGACCAGCGAGATGCAGTAGCGCACGTTCTGCTCGCTGAGCGATTCGCCGCGGTTAATCAGCGAAAGCAGGCTGTTCACGGCCCGCATGGCCTTCGACACGTCGTCCGGCTCGCCGGAAATCTTCATCTCGCTTCCGCGGCAGACAATCGTGACCCGGTACTCCTGCTCGACCAGCTTCATGTTTCCGTCGAAGCTGCCGAACAGGGCGGCGGCCTGTTCCATGCGATCGATGTTGATTTTTTGCTCGAACATTCCATCACCATGCTTTGCGGGGCCTGCGGCGGCTCCGAATCCTTCTCTTATTATATCACAAACGCAGCTTTTAAGAATCATAAAATAGCCAAAAGTTTGTTACGGTTTTATGAATATTTCCGATTCCTCCGCGATGTTTTCCGCGCAGTCCAGTTTGACCGTATACTGCAGGCCGTCTTTCCCCCATTTTTCGGAGGGTGCGGAAGAAAGGACTTTCCCGCCGCGCAGAAGCGCCTTCGCCTTCCGGTCGGCCTCCCGCACGGCCTCTTCCCGCGCCTGCGCCTTCGTCAGCGTGTAGCGGACGGGGCGCACCTCCTCCCACCGCTCCGTATAGGTCCCGGCGGGCAGGATGTTGCCGAACAGCCGCAGGTCGGTCTTTTCGCGCGAGACGCGCCAGGTTCCGCGCGGCCTGACCCGCAGGGTGAGCGGGAGCCGGGCGCCGTAGAGGTCGAGGTTCCGCCGGACGACGACCGCGCCGGTCGGCTCCCAGCGGCTCCTCTGCAGCCCGACGGACACCGTGAGGGTATGCGAGGTCTCCGCCAGGATTTCGGCGGAGGCCGGCTTCAGGGTGTTGCCGCCGCGCTGGTCTTCGACGACGGCGCTGACCAGAAGCTGCCCCCTGACGACGGCGTCGCCCTTTCTGACCAGGGGCGTGCCGGCGTAGACCTTCATCGAGAGGATCTGCCCCGTCGCGGCGGCTTTGATGTTGCGGATGCGGCTCAGGTCGGCGAGCTCCGGCTTGCCGACCTTCTCCTGGACGACCGCCTGCGCCACGCACCCCTGCGTGTTCACGGTCATCCAGCGGATCTGCGGGAAGCGGAGCATCACCCGCTGCGCGAGCATCTCGGGGTCGACGTCTTTTTTCCGGGTCCCGGGCGAAAGGCCCTCGGCGGAAAGGGCGGCCAGAATCCGCTCCGTCGGCACGGCGGCGTTGCCCGCGACCTGCACGCACCACACGTGCAGCGAGAGCAGGTACAGCACCGCCGCAAAAGCCGCCGCGCCGGCCCAGAGGCCCGCGTGCGCCCGCGTGCGGTGCAGCAGAAAGGGCAGGCCGCGGCGCGCCCGCACGCGCAGGCGGCAGCCGGCCCTGCGCGCAGACCGGCGCATCCGCCGGTAGCTCCGGGCCGCCACGCACGCGCCGCTGTTCGGGCGGCCCGCGATGTCCCACAGATAGATTCCCCCGCGCGCGCAGGCGCTGAAAAAGCGCTCGGGGCTGCCCCCGAGGACGGAAAAGCGCGCATAGCCGAGCAGCCAGCGCGTGATTTTGAGGACGAGCATACGCACCCCCGCCTTAGCCCAGAAATTCGATTCCCGTGATGTACCCGGCCACCACCAGGGCGTCCGCGGTCAGGCACCGGATGACCAGGCCGCGCCCGGTAAAGCGGATGACCTGGCGCTTGGTCCGCACGCGCACCACGCCGCCGCCGTACTCCAGCACGCCGCAGCAGCCCTCGACGACCGCCTCCCGGTTGCCGTTGAGCTCCAGGTGGAACGGGATGCCGAGATCCGCGAGGCTGCCGAGCGGATTTTCCCTGTTTCGCAAATCGCTCCCCCCTCCGCATTTCTGCTAAATGCTATGCGCCCGGTGACGTAAATATCCGCACCGGCACATATACATGGCCTTGCGGGGTGATGCTATGAAGTTCAAAACCGGCGCGCTGCTGGCGGCCGTGGCGGCGGTCGCCTGCGCGCTGCTGCTTTTTCCGGCGCAGGCGGCGCAGGGCGCGAAAAACGGGGTCGGCTATTCGCTGAACATCCTGATTCCGTCGCTGTACCCGTTCATGGTGCTCTCGGTCTTCGTGGTCAGAAGCGGGCTGTCCGAAAAAATCGGCGGGGCGATGCGGCGTCCGACGCGGGCCCTGTTCCGCCTGCCGGGCGGAACGGCGGCGTCCCTGCTGATGAGCGTCGTCGGCGGCTACCCGGCCGGGGCGCGCTCGGCCGCCGCGCTGTACGAAGCGGGCGTCGTCAGCCGGGCCGAGGCGCGGCGGATGCTCTGCTTCTGCGTGAGCGCGGGGCCGCCGTTCGTCGTGACGGCGGTGGGGGTCGGGTTCCTCAGAAGCGCGCCGGCGGGGGCGATTCTGCTCGCCTCGCAGCTCGCGGCGTTCTTCGCGATGGGGGTGCTGTGCGGCGTTTTCGCGCCGCGGGAGGCGGCCGGGAAGCCGCGGGCCAAAAAGGGCGGGGACGCCGGCCCCGCCCGGGCTTTCATCGCGTCCGCGGCCGACGCGGCCGACGCGACCCTGACGATGTGCTGCTTCGTGGTGCTGTTCGCCGTGCTGATGAGCCTGCTGCGCCTGTTCGTGAAAGACCCGGTCCTTTCGGCGGTGCTCTCTTCCCTGCTGGAGGTGACCGGCGGATGCGCCGACCTCGCCCGGCTCGGCGTCCCGCTGTGGGTGTTCGCCTTCGCGCTCGGCTGGGGCGGGCTGTGCGTCCATTTTCAGGTGCTGGCCTGCACCGCCGGCATCGGCGTCCCGCGCGGGCGGTTCGAGCTCTGCCGCCTGCTGCAGGGGGCGCTCGCGGCCGCCGTCTGCCGCGGGCTGTGCCTGCTGTTCCCGCAGAGCGCGGAGGCCTTCGAGAACATCCGGGGCCCCGTGACGGGCGCCCTGTCCGGTTCGGCGCCGGCCGCCGCCGCGCTGGCCGCGCTGTGCGTGGCGCTGGTCCTCTGCGCGCCCCGCGCGAAGCTGGAAATGCGGGGAAAATGATGCTATAATAAAAATAATTTGAGAGTTCTCGACACGGGGGCGGCGCCATGTTCGGAAAGAAAAAAAAGAAGCTGTTCGGCGACGGCATCGAGCCGCGGTGCGAGTACTGCGCCAATTTCTCCGAAAGGGGAAGTTGCTGTTTCGGCGAGAAGGACCCGTCCTGCGGCCGCTTTCAGTACGACCCGCTGAAGCGGACGCCGGTCTGCCCGCCGCCGCTCAAAAAGCACAGCCCGGACGAGTTCACGCTGTAACGCGCGCAGGTTGGAAACAAAACTGCCGGGCCGCGAGACTTTGTCGCAGCCTGGCAGTTTTTTGCGGCTTTAAAAAACGCTCAGCCTTTGTAATTGCTCATCGAATACCTGCCCTCCGCGTCGGCCAGATGGCAGGAAACCAGGTGGTTCGGCCGCAGCTCGCGGAGCTTCGGCGAGACCGTGCGGCAGACGTCCTGCGCGTAGGGGCAGCGGTTCGCGAACGGGCAGCCGGGCTTCGGGTTGATGGGGCTGGGCACGTCGCCCTTGATGACGGCCGCCTTCTTGTGCGCCTCGCGGTCGGGGTCCGGAATCGGGACGGAGGCGAGCAGCGCGCGGCTGTACGGGTGAAGGGTGTGCGCATAGATTTCGTCGCTGTCGGCGAGCTCCACGATGTTCCCCAGGTACATCACGGCGATGCGGTCGGAGATGTATTTGACGATGTTCAGGTCGTGCGCGATGAACATATAGGTCAGGCCGAATTTTCCCTGCAGGTTCTTCAGCAGGTTGATAATCTGGCTCTGAATCGAGACGTCCAGCGCGGAGATCGGCTCGTCGCAGACGATGAACTCCGGGTTGATGGCGAGCGCGCGGGCGATGCCGATGCGCTGCCGCTGCCCGCCGGAAAACTCGTGGGGGAAGCGGTTGGCGTGCTCGCGGTTGAGGCCGACCGTCTCCAGCAGCTCATACACGCGCTTCTGGCGCTTCTCTTTGTCATACATATTGTGAATCTCCATGCCCTCGGCGATGATGGTGCCGACGGTCATGCGCGGGTCGAGCGAGGCGTAGGGGTCCTGAAAGATAATCTGCGCCTTTTCGGAGTAGCGGTACCGGTCCCCGGTATGCCTGAGGTTGACCTCCTTGCCGCGGTAATACAGCTTGCCCTTCGTGGGGTGGTAGATGCCCATCACCACGCGGCCGAGCGTGGATTTTCCGCAGCCGCTCTCGCCGACGACGCCGAGCGTCTCGCCCTTGTAGATGTCGAGGTTCACGTCGTTCACGGCGACGAGGGTCTGTTTGCCGCCGAGGTAGAAATGCTTGGAGATATGGTCCAGCGTAATCAGCTTCTCCATTTATTTTCCCTCCTTTTGGCGGGGGAAATCGGGGTGCAGCCGCCAGCAGGAGGCGACGTGGCCCTGCGCCACCGTGAACTCGGGGGGCTGGCGGTGGCGGCACAGCTTCATGCAGTATTTGCACCGGCTGGCGAACGCGCAGCCCGCCGGCGGCGCGTACAGGTCCGGCGGCGTGCCGGGGATGGAGACCAGCTTCTCGCTGCGGGAGGTCTCCACCGTCGGCAGGCTGCGCAGCAGGGCGGCCGTGTAGGGGTGCGCCGCGCGGTAGAAAATGTCCCGCGCGGAGCCCTGCTCCACGATTTTGCCGGCGTACATCACCGCCACGCGGTCCGCGAGGTTCGCCACCACGCCGAGGTCGTGGGTAATCAGGATAATCGACGTGCCGGTCTCGTCGCGGATTTTCTGCATCAGCTCCATAATCTGCGCCTGGATGGTCACGTCCAGCGCGGTGGTCGGCTCGTCGGCAATCAGCAGTTTCGGGTGGCAGGAGAGCGCCATCGCAATCATGGCGCGCTGGCGCATCCCGCCGGAAAACTCGTGCGGGTATTCGCCCGCCCGCTGCTCCGCGTTGGGAATCTGCACCATCTTCAGCAGGCGGACCGCCTCTTCGCGGCACTGCCTGCGGTTCAGGTGCCTGTGCTTCTTCAGGGTCTCGGTCAGCTGCTTGCCGACCTTTTTGGTCGGGTTCAGGCAGGTCATCGGGTCCTGGAAAATCATGCTCACCAGCTGGCCGCGGATGCCCTGCATCTCCTTTTCGCCCGCGGCGACGATGTCCCTGCCGCACAGGTCGATTTTGCCGTTCTTGATGCGGGCGGGCGGCATGGGGTTCAGCTTCATCACCGTCTGGGCGGTCACGCTCTTGCCGCAGCCGCTTTCGCCGACGATGGCCAGCGCCTCGCCCGCGTCCACGTGCAGGCTCACGCCGCGCACGGCGTGCACTTCGCCCGCATAGGTGTCGAACGACACCTCCAGGTCCTTAATGTCCAATATCCGTTCCATCCAGACGACTACCTCCTCAGTTTGGGGTCAAAAGCATCCCGCATCTGGTCGCCCAGCAGGTTGAAGGCCAGCATGGTGATGCTGATGAACACCGCGGGGTAAACCAGCTGCATGGGATAGACCTGGAACACGGCAATGCCGTCGTTGGCCATGATGCCCCACGAGGACTGCGGCGGCGCGATGCCAAGGCCCAGCATGGAGAGGAATGCCTCGGTGAAAATCACGTTCGGGATGTCGAGCGTCACGTTGACGACGATGAGGCTCAGCAGGTTCGGCGCGAGGTGCCGGGCGATGATGCGCGCCGGCCTGGCGCCCATGGATTCCGCGGCAATCAGAAACTCCTGGTGCCGCAGCGCGAGCACCTGCCCGCGCACCAGCCGGGCCATGCCCGTCCACCCCGTGATGGAGTAGGCGATGATGATGGTGCCGATGCCCCTCGGCAGCACAACCATCAGCAGCATCACGATGATGAGGTACGGGATGCCGCTGATGATTTCGACGATGCGCATCATCACATTGTCGACCATGCCGCCGAAATAGCCGGAGACGCCGCCGTAGACGATGCCGATGAGGCAGTCGATCAGCGCGACGGCGACGGCGACGGTCAGCGACACGCGCGCACCCATCCAGATGCGCACCCAGATGTCGCGGCCGAGGGTGTCCGTGCCGAACAGATGCGGCTGGCTGGTCTCGTTATCCACCCACATGGGCGGCTGGTTCGAGAACGCGACGTTCTGCCGCGAAAAGTCAAACGGGCTTACCATCGGCAGAAAAACGGCGCCCAGCACCAGCAGCGCCAGAATCACCAGGCAGACTATGGCGACCCTGCTCTTGCGCAGGCGCCGGAACGCGTCCTTCCAGAAACTGATGGAAGGGCGCGAGATGGTTTCCATTTCCTTTACGTTCGGCCCGACCCACTCGAACTCCGACGGGTCGATGGGCTTCCCCGCGGCGGGCGAAGATGCGACGGGATTCGCGGTTTGGGCCTGTTCATTTGCCATTTTCCCCATTCACTCCTTTTCTCCGCTCAGTTTAATCCGCGGGTCGAGCAGGCCGTAGATGATGTCCACCACAAGGTTGGCAAACACCAGGAACGACCCGTAGAACAGCGTGGTCCCCACGATGGTGGTGTAGTCGTTGTTCTGCACGCACTGCACGAAAATCTTGCCGAGGCCGGGGATGGCGAAGATGTTCTCCACCACGAAGGTCCCCGTCAGCACGGCGGCGACCAGCGGGCCCATGATGGTCACCACGGGCATCACGGCGTTGCGCACGGCGTGCTTCCAGATAATCTCCCCCCGGCTGAGGCCCTTCGCCTTCGCGGTCTTTATGTAGTCCTGGTTCAGCACGTCCAGCATGCTGGTGCGCATCAGGCGGCTGATGCTGGCCATGCTGCCGAACGCGAGCGCAAACGCGGGCAGAAACTTGCTGTTGGCCGGGCCCCAGCCCATCACGGCGAAAATCTGCCGCCCCGTCGCCTGGTACAGCTTCAGGCCCAGAAAGTACTGGAGCAGCGCGCCGAGGATGAACGACGGGACCGAAACGCCGATCAGCGCGAGGAACATGGTCCCCGTGTCCCAGCCCGTGCCGCGCTTAACGGCCGCGACGACGCCGAGCAGCAGCCCGATGATGGTGGCGAAAATCAGCGCCCGGATGCCGAGGTCGGCGGAAACCGGGAACGCCTCCGCAATGGTCTGGGCCACGGGGCGTTTGTCCTGCAGAGAAACGCCGAAGTCCCCGTGCAGCACGTTCCCAACATATTTGAAAAACTGCACCGGAAGCGGCTGGTTGAGGCCGTACTTCGCATACAGGGCCGCCTTGATTTCGGCGGGAACCGCCTTCTCGCCCGAAAAAGGATCGCCGGGCATCAGGTGCATCAGGAAAAAGGTGATGCAGATCAGCAGGAAGATCGTGATGACCGCATACAGTACCCTTTTCAGATAGTATTGAAGCTGTTTTGGCAAAGAGCATCAACTCCTTCAGATTCGGCAAACAGAAAAGCGGGAGATTCCGTCCGCAAAAGCCCTTTCAGGTTCCGGGCCATTTACCCGTGAAAGCCGCAAAACGGCTCCTTCGCGGTTTTGCGGTTTTCACAGGCAAATAAAGCCACATCCGAAAACATGGCTTTATTTGCGGAGTTTTTTGAGATGTTCAGGCGGAAACGCCCGGCCGTTCCGTTATTTTTTCGTCAGCTTTGTGCCGTCGTGGTAATCGCCCGGCCAGCCCTGGAACGGCGTGTAGGTGCCGCCGGTAAACTTCTGCGAAGTCGTGTAGTTGATGGCCCTGTAGTAAATCGGGAATACCGCGGTGTCCGTCTGAACAAGCAGCTTTTCGGCCTCGATCAGAATATTCTGGCGCTTTTCGGGGTCCGCTTCGTTCATGGCTTTGGTGACCAGGTCGTCGTACGTTTTGCTCGAGTATTTGCCGTTGTTGTTCCCGTTGTTCGTCATAAACAGGTCGAGAAACGTCATCGGGTCGTTGTAGTCCGGTGTCCAGCCGGCCATTAAAAGCTCAAAATTCTGGCTCTGCATTGCCTCAAAGCGGGCTTTGTTGTCCAGCGGTTTGAGTTCCACGCTGACGCCGAGGTTCTTCTTCCACTGCTCCTGGAAGAAAGCCGCGTCTTTCTGCCCGCTGGTCGTGTTGCTGCATGTGAAGACCGGTTTGAAGCCGGCGGCGGATACTCCGGCCTCTTTGAGACCTTCCGCCAGTAAGGACTTTGCCTTTGCCGGGTCGAATTTTGGCTGAATGCTTCCGCGCGCCTCGGCGTAATCTTTGCCGTTCGCTCCCGCGACCCCCGGCGGGACCACGCCGTCCGCTTTGATTGAGCCGTCGGCCAGCACATCGTTGACATAGCTGTCGAGGTCGACGGACAGGCCGAACGCCTGGCGGACCTTCGCGTTGTTGAACGGCTTCTTGGTCGTATTGTACTGGAAGTACCACGGCCCGGTCTCGATATACCTCGCGATCGGCTGGCCCTCGGCCTTAAGCAGCTTAATCTGGTCCTTGCCGACCGTCATGAAGTCAAGCTGGCCGGCCTTGAAAGCGTTCAGGGTCGCGTTGGCATCCGACAGCATCACGTATTTGATTTTCGGGATGCCGATTTTGTCCTTATCCCAGTAATCCTCGTTCTTCGCGAGGGTCACATGGTCGTTGTGCTTCCATTCGCTCACCTTATAGGCGCCGTTCGTCACGACCTTGTCGGCTTCTTTCGCGTAATTGTCCGCGCCGATGGACTCATACGCCTTCTGGTTCAGGGGCATGTAGGCGGTGAACGTGAACAGGTGCAGCGCGTAGGGAATCGGCCTGACGAACGTGATGCTCAGCGTGTAGTCGTCCGGCGCCTTGATGCCCAGCTGGTCTTCCTTGATTTTGCCGTCGAAATAATCCTTCCCGCCCTTGATGTTGTCGTACAGGATAAAAGCGTAGTTGGCGGCGGTCTCTTTCTTCATCGCGGTCGTCCAGCCGAAGACATAGTCTTTGGAAGTGACCGGCTCGCCGTTCGACCATTTCGGGCCCTGTTTGAGCTTGAAGGTGTAGGTCAGCTTGTCGTCGCTGACTTCATAGCTTTCAATCAGGTCCGGAATGGGCTTGTCGCTCTTGTCGAGCTTAAACAGCCCGGACACGATCTCGCGCAGGATTGAGCTGGAGCCGGTGTCATAGGCCAGCATGGTGTTCAGCGTCGTCGGCTCCGAAACCGTGTTGATGGTAATCATATCGGCGTCCGGCGTGCCGGCGTATTTGCTCTTGGCGGCCAGTTCGTCGGACTTTACCACATCCGTGGCCGCCGCGGAAGACGCCGGCGCCCCGCTCGACGGCGCGGCGCTGCTCGCGGCGCCGCCGCCTCCGCACGAGGTCAGAATCAGGCACGCCGCAAGCGTCAGGCCCACAAAGCCGATCCTCTTTTTCTGTCTTTTCATAAATCACCCTTCTTTACTCCAGAAATCAGGAATATGGAATCTATCAAAACAGGCGGGTTCCCCGCTTCCCCAAAAACAGGAAAGCCGGCGCCGCCCGTTTTTGACCTCATTCGGTTTTTCCCCCGTTCATCGCGGAGCGGATTTTAGCCACCGCGTCGAAGTGCTGCTTCATTAAAGTGCAGCATCGCGCGCTGTCGCGGTCGCGGATGGCACGGTAGATTTCGCGGTGCTCCTCGAGGCATTTTTTCAGGCGCCCGGGGTAGGCCAGCGTTTTCACGCGCATCTCCCGCAGCATGTTGCCGAAGGAGCGGACGATGCCCGCAATCACCTGGTTTTTCGTCGCCCCGGCAATGCACTGGTGGAACAGGACGTCCGCCTCGATGCCGGAATCGCCCTCCCGCAGGCTTTTCCGCATCATCTCGAGCGTCTTCTCGATCTTCATCAGGTCCAGGTCGTCCGCCCGGCTGCAGGCCAGCCCCGCCACCCGGACCTCGAACAGCTCCCGGGCCTCGTAAAGGTCCTCGAACATCTCGCTGTCCGGCTTGCGGGGGATGTCGATCGCGGCGAGGATTTTCTCGAGGCAGAACCTGCACAGAAACGTTCCGCCGCTCTTATGCCGCTCCAGGACGCCCTTGGATTCCAGAATGGTCAGCGCCTCCCGCACGGAAGACCTGCTGACGCCGAACTGCTGGGCGAGCTCCGTCTCCGTCGGCAGCCGCTGCCCGGGCTCCAGCTTGCCGCTGACAATCTGCCGCTGCATCTGCTGGATGATCTGGTCGCTGACACGCACTGTTCTGATGCTCTGAAACACGTTGGAATTCCCCGCTTTTCGCCCGCCGCCCGGGGCCCGTCTTCCCGCCGAAACACGGGGGAAAACCGGCCGGCCGCGGCTTTTGCCGTAACGCTCAGCGGAAAGTCTGAAAATCCGTTTGTCAGACAACCGGACCTACCATTCCGCCTTCAACAAGGGGTTTTTCGGTTTCCGGGCCGCCGCGCGGCGGCTTCGGTCTGAAAGATATGCAAAGGGCAGGCACATTTCCCCTTTGAATGTACCCGCCACTTCTGTATTCATACCCCGTGTCTGCAAGCGGCAGATGATGAAAACGACGCCCTGTTCCGCTTCAAACGACCTTTCCGCGCCGCCTCCGCCCCGGCCGCCGGGCGCGCCCGAAACGGATCTTCACGCCGGGCGGACCTGCGAAAGCGCTGTGGAAATATCCGGAAACAATATCCTACCGAAGTTCTCAATCGATATAGGATATGCAACATTATAAAAGAATTAATTCAAAATGTCAAGGGAAAGCGTCCTCTTTTCCGGTATTTTTCAGTCTTAATTTTCCCGGTTTCCGCTATGAAATATGCGGGAAGGACCGCCCGCGTGCAATACGTGCTATAATAAAAGCTGTTTTCCCGCATTGTTTCGGCGGAGACCGGGAAAATAACAAAGCAGCATAAGGGAGGACTGATTCTTCATGATTTTCTCAAAAATGGAATACCGCCGCCCGGACCTGAACGCCCTCATCGGCCGGTATGACGAAATCACCGGGAAGTTCGCCGCAAGCGCCTCGGCGGCCGGGCAGTACGAGCTGATTCAGCAGCACGAGGCGCTTTCGGCCCGTTTTCAGACCCTTTCGACCCTCGCCTACATCCGGAACAGCATCGACACGGTCGACCCGTTCTACGAAAAGGAAACGGCGTTCTTCGACGCGGCGGCGCCGGTCTTTGAAGAGCACGTCCAGAGCTTTTACAGGGCGGTCGCGGCCTCCCGGTTCCGCGGGGAGCTGGAGCGGAAAACGGGGAGCCTGTTCTTTAAGAACATCGAAATCGCCCTGCGCTCCTTTTCCCCCGCCGTGACCGACCTCAAAAAGCGGGAAAACGCGCTCGTCACGGAATACGAAAAGCTGCTCGCCTCGGCCCGGATTGAGATGCGCGGCGAGACCGTGAACCTCTCGCAGCTCCAGAAATACCAGATTTCCCCCGACCGCGCCACGCGCCGGGAGGCCTGGGAAAAAGCTGCCGGGTTCTTCCTCGGCTGCGCGAAGCGCCTGGACGAAATCTACGGCGAGCTGGTCCGGAACCGCACCGGGCAGGCCGAAAAGCTCGGGTACAAAAACTTCGTCCCGCTCGGCTACGACCGGCTGGGGCGCAACTGCTACGGCCCGGAGGATGTCGCAAAGTTCCGCGGGCAGGTCGCGCGCGATTTCGTCCCGTTCGTCGCCGGAATCAAGGCGGGGCAGGCAAAGCGGCTCGGCCTTACGCAGTTGAAGCTGTACGACGACGCCTGCCTGTTCCCGGACGGCAACCCCGCGCCGAAGGGCGGCCGCCGGGAGCTGGTCGCGCAGGCCCGGAGGATGTACCGCGAGATGGACCCCGTCGCGGGCGAGTTCTTCGACTTTATGCTTCAGAACGAGCTGTTCGACCTCGACAGCAAAAAGGGCAAGGCCGGCGGCGGATACTGCACGGACCTTCCGGATTACCGCGCGCCGTTCATCTTCGCCAACTTCAACGGCACGGCCGGCGACGTGGAGGTCCTGACCCACGAGGCGGGCCACGCGCTCGCAAGCTACCTCGCGTTCCGCAGCATCCCGCTGCAGGAGCTGCGCACCCCGACCATGGACGCCGCGGAGACGCACTCCATGTCGATGGAGCTGTTCTCCCGCCCCTGGGACGCCCTGTTCTTCGGGGAAGACGCCGAGAAGTTCCACCGCTACCAGCTTGAGGCCGCGCTGGACTTCATCCCCTACGGCACCCTGGTCGACGAGTTCCAGACCGCCATGTACGAGCGCCCCGGCCTTTCGCCGGACGAACGCAAACAGGTCTGGAAGCGGCTGGAGGCCAAATACCGCCCCTGGATCGACTTCGGCGGCCTGCCGTTCTTCGGCGCGGGCGGCGGGTACCAGCGCCAGCACCACATCTACTCCTTCCCGCTGTACTATATCGACTACTGCCTCGCGCAGACGACCGCCCTCGAATTCTGGGTCGCCTCCGAAAAGGACTGGAAAGAGGCGTTCGGCCGCTACCTGGCCTTCGTGAAGGCGGGCGGCACCAGAACCTATGCGGAGCTGGTCCGCCGGGCCGGGCTGGGGTATCCGATGGAAAACGGGTGCCTGAAGCGCCTGGCCGAGGCGGTCGCGCCCAGGCTCGGGCTGTGACCGTTCTTCAGTTTTGAGTCCACTTTCCCGGCGGCCGCGCGGCCGCCGGGATTTTTCCGCGACCGGTCGCCGGCTGAAAACGACCGGTCGCCGGCTCCCCCCTTCCCTGCGCGCCCGGAATCGGTTATACTGAGGGCGGGCGGAGGTGAGCGGCATGAAGGTGCGCGTCGAGACGGTGGACGGCCTTGAGGAAGACGAGGTGGTGATCCGCTGCCGCAGCGCGGACAGCGACGCCGTCCGCAAAATCCGCCGGTTCGCGCTGGAACAGTCCGGGGAAGCGCCGAAAATCGCCTGCTGGGAACAGGGCCGGGAGCTCTATCTTCCGCTCGGCGGAATCCTGTTTTTCGAGACCGAGGGCGAGCACGTCTACGCCCACACCGCCGGCGGCGCCTACCGCGTCCGGCACCGGCTGTACGAGCTGGAAAAAATCCTCCCGCCGTACTTCGCGCGGGCGTCGAAGTCCGCCATCCTGAACCTGAGGCAGGTCTATTCCGTCACGCGCGACCTGCCCTCTTCCCGGCTGGTCCGCTTTGCCGGCAGCCACAAGGAAGTGTACGCGTCGCGGTATTATTACCGCAGGCTGCGCATGCGCCTGAACGAAAGGAGCCGTTGATAGCTTGAAACACAGAAACTGGTTCTGGGGCCTGTTTTTCCTGCTGGCCGCCGTGTTCGTCCTGGCCAGCCCCTTCGGCATTTTCAGCACGATCGGGCCGATGACCGTTCTGGCGACCGTGCTGCTGGCGGCGCTCGCCGTCGAGAGCGGGGCAAACCGGAACTACTTCGGCCTGTTCCTCTCCCTCGCCCTGATTTACGCGGTGAACCAGCAGCCGCTGCACCTGTTCCACATCTCGTTCTGGCTGCTGGTGCTGGCCGCCGTGTTCGCCGCCATCGGCTGCGGCATGCTGTTCCCGCACCCGTACAAAAGCCCGCCCTGCGGCTGGCAGGGCGCGGGCGGCGGGCCCGGATTCCCCGGGCCGGGGCAGACCCGGGACGACAACAACAACCCCGCGGCGAGCGTCAGCTTCGGTTCCGCCTGCCGGTACCTGCACGGCGACTGCCTGCGGAGCGCCCGCTTTTCCGTCGCGTTCGGGAGGCTCGACGTGTTCTTCGACCAGGCGAAGCTCAGCCCGGACGGCGCCGACGTGTTCATCAGCTGCAGCTTTTCGGGGATGGAGCTCTACGTCCCGAAAGAGTGGCGCGTCGTCGACGACCTGCGTATGTCGGGCGGCACGGTCGAAGACCCCGTCCGCCCCGTTCCGCCCGCGCCGGACGCGCCCCGCCTCACGCTGAGCGGCAACGTCTCGTTCGGCAAGGTCGCCCTGCACTATATCTGAAATAAAGGCGGCGGGAAGAGCAGCGCCCCGGCCCGTGCCGGTCCCGCTCTTTCCGCCGCCCGCCGCGCCTTTCACGCCGTCACCAGAATCTTGGCGGCGTCGGCGGCGCGCAGCGCAATCACCGCGCCGCGGATCAGGTACGCGACCGGGTTGCCGGAAGGGCTCCTGTAAAGCGGCCGTATCGCCGTGCCGGCAATCACGCCGAGGTCCAGCATGCGCCGCCTTTCCGCCCCTTCGGCGGAAAGCCCCGTCACGCTGGCCCGGGCCCCCATGGGCACCCGGGTCAGCGGCATCTCTCTCGAATTCATCCCCGTTTCCTCCTTGAAAAAACGCGGAGCTTGCTTCCGCATTGAAATTCTGATTTTCACTAAGCTAAGATATGGTTCTCCATCTGAAAATGTTCCGGTTCCTTCACTCCGTTTTCCGCGGCGCAGAAAATTTCCCGCGGGAAGCGGATTTTTCCAACGGCTAAAAAAGCGGTTCTGAAACGGGCGCGGCCGCAATATCCTTTGTTATAGCGGCAGAGTGAAAAGAAGGGGTTGTATGGACAGGAAGGCGCCGGAGTTCCGGACTTCGCGCGGATACCAGCTGCTGGACAGGCGGGCCGGCCGGATGACGCCGGCCGCGGAGGATTACCTGGAGATGATCTTCCGCCTGTGCAGCGGCGAGGGCTACACGCGCGTGGGCAGGCTGGCCGGGCTCCTGCATGTGAAGCCCTCCTCCGCCTCCAAGATGATCGGCAAGCTGGCGGAGGGCGGGTACGTCAAATACGACCGGTACGAAATCGTGCTGCTCACGGAGGCCGGCAGGCGGGCCGGGGAATTCCTGCTGGGCCGCCACAACACCGTCGCCGAGTTCCTGCGCCTCATCGGCAGCGGGGACGACCTGGAGGAAACCGAGCAGATCGAGCATCCCCTCGGCCCCGCCACCGTGCGCAACCTGAACGCCCTGCTGGAGTTTTTCCGGCAAAGCCCGCAGGCCGCCCGGGCGTACCGGGAGTTCCGGCAGAAGGGCCGCCCGCCCGAAAAATAGACGAAAAGCGGGCCGCCGCATTTTCTTGCGGCAGCCCGCCTTTCCGTTCGGCCTTTATTTTGCAATCGCCCTCATCAGCCACACGTAGGCAAGGTCCATGGCAAGGTACAGGCCGCTCTTCTCGCTGGTCTTGACAATCTGCTTGCGGTTGCGGACGGCGCGGTCCGTCCGCATCAGCTGGATGGAAACCCGGTCTGCGACATCCATATCCTTTACTTTCTTCCTGCTCTTGATTTCAAGCCGCACCACGTAGCGGTCCATCATGCTGCCGTAATACAGCACGTTGCCGCAGCGCACCAAGGGCTTGCCCCGATACATGGGAAACTGCGGGGTCTCCTCTTTCTTTTTTTCCATTCGCCGGTATTCCTCCTGCTGTCCAAAAATTTCAACGGCTTGCCGCCGCTTTATTCGCCCAGGTACGATTTCAGAAGCACCTGCAGCAGTTCGTCCCGGTCGATCCGGCGAATCAGGCTGCGGGCGTTGTTGTGGGTGGTGATATAAGTCGGGTCCTCCGAAAGGATGTAGCCGACAATCTGGCTGATGGGATTGTAGCCCTTTTCTTTCAGCGCATCATAGACGGCCGTCAGGATTTTCTTGATGTTGTCCTCGCGGTCGCTGCCGAGCGAAAAGGTCATCGTCTTATCAAGCATGGAAACACCTCCCATACCGCTATCATACAACAAGCCCCTGTCAATTGCAAGAGGAATTTTAATCAGGCCCCGCTGCAGGACTGCCCTGCAGATGAAGAAAAGCCGGCGGCAATGGGGCGCGCCGGTCAAAATCGAGCCCCCATGCCAGCGGACCGTAGGATTGAGCAAAATCCCAACATTTCATACAAAGTCGTCAAAGGGATTGGGATTCCGCGGACCGCCGGGATTTCCGGAAGAAGGTCCTGAAAGCAGGCGAAGAATCCGTCTTCGGCTTCGTGCAAAGGGCAAAAATCCGCGCTTCCGCTATTCGCCGCCAGAACGGAGGCCGCTGCGGCTGAACCGCCGCAAAAAGGCCTTTAAGCGCGGGCTTTCCGGTTCGTAAAAAATCTTTTGCGGCGGACCCTGTTCCACAATGGTTCCTCCGTCAAAAAAAGCGACCCTGTCGGCAATGTCCAACGCAAAATCCATTTCGTGGGTGATGAGCAGCATCGTCATTTCCTCATTGTCGGCGATACTCTTGATGACATCCAGGACTTCTCCGACCAGTTCCGGATCGAGGGCGGAAGTGGGCTCGTCAAAAATCATGATCCGGGGATTCATCACCAAAGCCCTGGCGATGGCAACCCGCTGCTTCTGCCCGCCTGAGAGTTTGGCCGGGTAACTGTTCGCCTTATCCAGCAGCCCAATCCGGTCCAGCATGGCCTCGGCCTTTTCCCGAGCTTCATCCTTTGAAGTTTTCAGCACGCTCACCGGAGCTTCCATCACATTTTTCAGCACCGTCATGTTGGGGAACAGATTGAAATGCTGAAAAACCATTCCGATATTCCCCCGCATCTTGCGCAGATGCTTTTCGCCCGCCTTTACAAGCTTTCCCTTTACCATCTCATGCCACAGCGGCGTTCCATCTACGGTAATAGTGCCCGAATCCGGCCGTTCCAACGTCATGAGAAGCCGGGCCAAGGTTGTTTTTCCGGACCCGCTCGGTCCAATCAGGACCACTTTTTCCCCTTTCCCGATTTCAAAATCAATCTGTTTTAAAACTTTCAAATCCCCATAGGATTTTGAAACTTTAGAATACTGGACCATGGGCTGTGCCGTCTGTGTCATTTTTGTCTCCCTTCACAAGGACCAAAACCGTATTTCTCCGCAACGCGGAGCATCTGATTTTCCCATATGCCGGCGGTGGACCTGACCGGCGCTAATACCGGGGGTTCCACCTGTTCTCCATGTACTTGACCAGCTTTGAAGCCGGATAACTCAGGAGGAAGAACAGCACTCCGACGATGGTGAAGCTTTCCAGATAGCGAAAGGTCCCCGAACCGATGATTTTGGCTGTCTGCAAAATTTCAACCAGCGTGATGGCGGACAGAAGCGGTGTGTCTTTGAACATACTGATCAGGTAGTTTCCAATGACCGGAATCACCGGGGGAATTCCCTGGGGAATTATGATTTTCCACCATGTCTGGGACCGCGTAAAGTTCAGTGCTCTGCAGGCTTCCCACTGGCCTTTTGGAACGGCGTCAATCCCGCTGCGGAAGACTTCCGAAAGATAAGTGCTGTAATGGATTCCCAGGCCGATGACGCCCGCCGTAAAAGGGCTAAGCGATACTCCGAGTTCTGGAAACACATAAAAGACAAAGTACAGCTGGACCAGAAGCGGTGTGTTCCGAATGAACTGCACCAGCCATTTTACAACAACGGACACAGGCTGAACCCGGCTTCTGCTTAGAAACATGAAGAGCATTCCCAGAATCAGAGCGAGAAGAAAGCCCGCAAAAGTCGCAGAAATCGTAATTTTCAGGGCCGCCAATATTTGCGGCAGAATCGAAAAGGCAAATTGCCAGTCCCACAGCATCGCTTAAAGCCTCCCCGCGGATAATTTTTGTTCTGCCAGTTTCACTCCCCTGGTGATCGGCAGGGAGATCAGAAAATAGAGAAGCAAAAGCAGGCTGTAAATGGTGGTGGTCTGAAAAGTGGAAGCATTCAGAATATTGGCCCGATAGGTCAGGTCACCCAGGGCAATGAGGGAAACGAGAGAAGTGCTTTTCAGCAGTTCAATCATCTGGTTCCCCAAACTGGGGAGCATTCTCAAAAGGGCCTGTGGAAAAACGACGCGGGTCATCCTTTTGCGCGGGGAAAAATTCAGGGCGACGCAGGCTTCCGTTTGACCTTTCGGCACGGCGAGAATGGAACTGCGGACAATCTCTGAAAAATAAGCGCCGAAATTAAGTCCGATGGCGAGGACGCCCGCCTGAAAAGAAGGAATCCTGAATCCCAGAACAGGCAGAACATAATAGATCCAAAACAGCTGGACCAATAAAGAGGTCCCGCGAAAGAACTCCACATAGACCGAGGAAACCGCCCGTAAAATCCCATAACGGGACAGACGGGCCAAGCCGGATAAAAGGCCGAGCACAAAGGCCAGGGCGGCCGAGAGAAAAGTAAGCGACAGGGTGGTTGCCAGTCCATTTTTAATGAGGGACAAAAATAAATCTAAACTATTCATTGATCTCCTCTCTTGCAAAAGATCGCCTGAAGCAGGCGATCTCACACGGCTGTGCGGGCGGTTCCATCCCGCTCCTGATCAATGCCGGACCGTCAGAACGATTCCAACAGCTTCTCGGTGGTGACGCTTCCCGGCAGCTCCGTTTCAGTAAAGCCGAATTTTTTAAGAATTTCCAGCAGCTTTCCGGATTTTTTCAGCTCCTCAAGCCCCTTATTGAAGGCACTTACAAAATCTTTATCGGCCTTTCGAAATGCCGTGGCGCCGTACCCGCGCACGCTCTTGCCGTCAACAACGGGCTGCTGGAAGTCCGAAACCCGCTCGATGTCCGCAGAACCGGAAGTGTCAATGGCGGACTGGACGGAGGGGCCGGTGGCGGTAAGGGCGTGGGCCCTGTCGGACTGCAGCGCCGACAAGGCCGCGGTAATATTGGGCACAATGACAATCCGGGCTTTGGGCACATTGGCGCTCACCAGATAATCATATTCTATGGCACCTGCCGGCACCGCAATCTTGGCAGTTGGATTTTCCGCAATATCCTTATAGCTGTGCAGATTCAGGGGATTGCCCTTTTGAACGGCGATGGCCTCCCCAATGGTGAACTCCGGATTGGCGAAGCTCACTTCCTTGGCACGGTCCGGAGTGATGAACATGCCCGCGGTGACCATGTCGTAGCGCTTGGCGTTCAGTCCGGGAATCAGGGAACCGAATTCCGTGAGCTCTCCCCGCATTTCATCAATGCCCAGTTCTTTTAAGATGGTACGGGCAACATCTACGGCTTCCCCGGTCAATTTACCGTCTTCGGTCTGATAGGCGTAAGGCTTTTCCTGGGCAAACCCTACCGTGACATAGCCCAGCCTTCTGGCTTTCTCTAAGGTGGTTTCCGACCCCGACGCACTGGCGCTGCCGGCTTTTGCGCACCCGGCCAGAAGGGTCAATAACAGCACGGCCGACAGGAGCGCGGCCACGAAGCGGTTGTGTTTTCTCACAAAGACAAAATGATTCATGATTCCTCCTTAAAAATCCGGCACATTGCAAATAAATCTACACTTGCTTAAAAAAGTAAAAAGAAAAGGGCTAGTTTCCTAGCCCAAAAGAATAACAAAACATTACTGGATCAAATAGACATGCAGATGAAAGCAAAAAATATAAATAACACGCCTGTTTCATTGTTTACGAGGTTAGCTGACGGGTTGGGATTGAAACGATCCCTCGCTTTACGGAAAAGCGATTTACCCCACCAAATGGTTCCCCCGTTTTCCTTTTGGGAAATTCAACTACGGCTTCTCTTTTTAATTTTATGAATATTATACATGAAAGCAGAAAACGTGTCAAGGGAAGTCTGCCGTTTATAAGAATCAGGCCCCGCTGCAGGACTGCCCTGCAGATGAAGAAAAGCCGGCGGCAATGG
>ENA-UOOK01001298-UOOK01001298.1-fermentation-metagenome-genome-assembly--contig:-NODE-1298-length-32898-cov-7.771580_pt1 | contig 32898 bp, 34 predicted proteins | sample MGYA00245777_ERZ724023 | MGnify/ENA primary metagenome ERZ724023 (study PRJEB28704, sample SAMN03018312) | fermentation metagenome | biome: anthropogenic terrestrial biome; feature: soil; material...
CCTCAGATGATGGTGTTTATAATATTGGTTTTAATAATTTAACTTTAACTAATGCTTCTGTTACTAATGGTAATGGTTCTGTGATATGTATTGGGAAGAATGGTAATGTAAGAGTTACTGATTGTTTAATTGAGAATAACACTGCAACTGAGTATGGTGGTGCAATCAACGTAGTATAAGGTAATGTTGTTATTTATAATTCCACACTTAACAATAACAATGCATCATATGGTGGTGCAATCAACGTAGTGGAAGGTAATGTTGTTATTTATAATTCCACACTTAACAATAACAATGCAACCGAGTATGGTGGTGCAATCTATATTAAAAAAGGTAATGTTACTGTTAATGGTTCTAGTTTTATTAATAACTCTGCAACCAAGGGTTTTGGTGGTGCCATTTTTGTAAATACTGGTATTGTTACTGTTATTAATGGTTCTAGTTTTATTAATAATACTGCAAATTTTGATGGTGGTACAATCTGTATTGGTGGTACTGGTGATGTTATTGTTAATGGTTCATATTTCACTGATAATTATGCTTATACTGGTGGTGCAATCTGTATTAATGGTACTGGTGATGTTACTGTTATTAATGGTTCTAGTTTTATTAATAATACTGCCGAGTCTGGTTTTGGTGGTGCAATCTATACGGAAAATGGTAGTGTTGCTGTTACTAATGGTTCTAGTTTTATTAATAATACTGTAGAGTCTGGTGATGGTGGTGCGATTTATGTTAATGGTAATGTTAATGTTATAGATTCTAGTTTTATAAACAATAGTGTGACTGGAATGTATAATTATGGTGGTGCAATCTGTATTGGTGATAGTGGTAATGTTAATGTTACAAGTTCTAGTTTTATTAATAACTCTGCAGTGTATGGTACTGGTGGTGTAATCCGAATTATTAGTTCTGGTAATATTACTATTAAGGGTTCTAGTTTTATTAATAATTCTGCATCTGATGAGGGTGTAATCAGCATTAATGGGGATGGTTATGTTACTATTGATGGTTCTAGTTTTATTAATAATACTGCAGATGATGTAGGTGTAATCAGTATATTTGGTGATGGTTATCTTACTGTTAATAATTCTAGTTTTGTTAATAACTCTGCATCTTATAGTTATGGTGGTGCAATCAGTATAGTTACTGGTAATGTTACAGTTAATGGTTCTAATTTTATTAATAACACTGCAAAAGGTGTTGGTGGTGCAATCTTAATAAATACTGGTAATGTTACTTGTAATAATTCTATTTTTATTGGTAATAATGCTAGTGATGGTGGAGTAATAAGTACTCGAGCACCTAATCAATATAGCTCTTGTAATGCTGATGTGCATTGTTCCTACTGTGTTTTTGTTAATAATACTGCAAGTGGTAATGGTAGTATAATTTTCTTAGGTAATTCAAGTAATTCTTCTTTTGAGGATTGCTGGTATGGTGTTAATAATCCATTTGGAACTAGTGGTAATAATATGATTTATAATTATAATAAGAGTTCTAATTTTATTCCAAGTAATCATCTTATCTTAAGTTTAAATGTTGATCCAACTACTGTGAATAGTGGTGAAACTATTAATGTGCTTGTTGGTTTCCATGATAATGAAACTAATAAGATTGTTAGTATTCCTTCACGTGATTTAATTTTAAACAGTGCTGGTGGAAGCTTCTATCCTGCAATTGTAAATATTAGTAGTAGTGTTAATAATTTCTTTACTGCTGGAAACACTGCAGGTGAATATAATATAAGTGCTACTGTTGATAATGAAACATTATCTAAGAATATTACAATAAAAGAGAATCCAATACCTCCTGTAAGTCCTACAGTCACAGTTTTAACTGGTGAGGATTTAACTACTAGTAATAGTACTGTTACTTTCAGTGTTACTTTGAAGACTGTTGATGGTGATGTGCTTGGAAACGAATCAGTCCTTTACATCCTTTACAATGATGAATATCATCCAGTAAGTACTGATAGTAATGGTGTTGCTACTGTTACTTTGAATAATTTAACTATTGGGTCTTATAATATTCGTTATGTGTACTTTGGTAATAGTTTATATGCTAGTTGTGATGGTGTAAGCACTATAAATATTGTGAATAATACTAAAGCTGATAGTAAGATTAAAACAGGTTATGAGGGTAATGTTTTAAGTTTCAATCTTACAAGTGAAGGTCAAGCATTAAGTGGTCAAAATATTACTGTTAATATTAATGGAACTAATGTTACTCTTGTTACTGATAATGATGGTCTAGCTAGTTTAAACTTAAGTGATTATGCTGCTGGAAATTATAGTGTAAATTATAATTATCCTGGAAATGAAAAAGTTAATGGTGTTAATGGAACATTAAACATTACAGTAACTGGTACTAATGTTACTGATGTAAGTACTGTGCTTAGTTTGAATAATTTAACTGAAACTTATGGTCAAGCTTTAAACTTAACCGGAAAACTCCTAGATGCAAATGGTAAACCGTTAATTGGTATGCATATAACTTTGAATCTTACTAATCCACTTAATGGTTTAAGTAAAATCTATTCTGCAACAACAGATACAAATGGTGAGTACCAATTAGAAATCAATCTTTATCCTGGAGAATATACTGTAAGTGCTAGTTTTAATGGATTAAAAACAAACACTACTAATTATTTAGCTAGTGGACCCGTTAATGGATCAATACTTGTAAATAAAGCAGGTACAGTTTTAAGTGCTGATAAGTTCCAAGAAAAATACGGTGCAGGCGAAAACTTTACTGGAAAATTATTAAACAGTAAAGGTGAAGCTGTTAGTGGTCAACATATAGCAATAAAACTTACTCGTTTAAGTGACAGTGCAAGTAAAGTCTACTATGCAACAACTGATAACCTTGGTGAATACCAATTAGCAATAAACCTATTTAAAGGAGAATACAGTGCAGAATGTACTTATACTGGAACAAGCATCTATACATCTTCTGATGCAAGTACTAGTATAACTGTAACTGCTTAAAAATTTTAAATTTTTAACTCCTTTTTTTCTTTTCTTTTTTTGGGTAATGAAAGTTTTTTTTCTTCAATTATTTATTATGATATTTGAATATTTTTCATTTATTTTTAAGTTTTTATGTGATTGATTTAAATACTTGTATTTAATTAATATTAAATATAGAATTCTTGTAAAGGGAGAAGGTTTTTTTATGGATAATAATCAGTTAATAATTATTTGTGTAGCTGTTATAGTTGGTTGTTGTATCATTGCAGGGGCGGTTTACTTTTCATCTAACCTGAATACTACTCCTATGAATAGTACAGCAAATAATTCAACAGCAAATAGTACTACTAATGCTAGTGTTTCTTCATCTTCTAATTCTTCAAGTAGTAATAATAATGTGAAAACAAGTGATAGTGAAGGGTACAGGGATGCAGATGGAACTTATCATGATACTGGAGAGATTAACCAAGGATCTTATAAAGAAGAGAATGGTCAATCTTATTATTATGATCAAAATAGTCACAGTTATATAGATTCAGACCAATACTTATCCGAGTATGGTAGTGAAGGTACAGGAGCATAATTTTTTATTTAAATATTTTTTTAAGTTTAAGTGATGATAATGGATTATAAAGCATTTATTTGCCCCTATTGTGGGAAGGAAATGAGACCTCCTATAAGTGATATGTGTCCTTATTGTGGTAATCTGTTTGATGCAGCCCATCAACCACAGTATACTTGTCCTAATTGTAATACTAAAATAGATGGTAAACCTCATTTTTGTCCTAATTGTGGATTGAAGTTAAATTAAAATGATTAATGGGAGTTTTAAACTTAATCAATGATTTATTATTCTAAAATATTTTATTTTTATGTTTTGAAAGAATTGTAGTTTTTACAGATTTAAAATTAAGTGGTTTTTAAATAAGTGATATTTGAATAATATAATAGATACTTACCTTTAAATTAGGGAAGTATTTAAAAAATTTATTATAATCCAAAATAATTAGATATAATCTTTAATTTAACGTGAAGTTTTTTATAAAAATTTATATTAAAGAAACATTAAATTATTGATTAATTATAAAATTTTAAATCTTTTATCCAATAAACAAATTTTAAGGGAAATATAAGTCATGGTAACTACAAATATTATTAATAAATTAAAAAGTGAAGATTGGGAAACACGTGTAAAAACAATTTCTGAAATACAAGATGGACTACTTTTAATAAACATTGCCTTAAATGATGAAAATCAAACAGTAAGAGCTACAGCAATAGCCAAAATGTTTGATGAAAACCTTTTAATAAACAATAATACTATTGATGGGGATGTTCGTGCTGGGCTTGTAAATAATCTTAATGATCCTGATTTTTTGAAAGATATTATTTTGAATGATGAAGATGCAAGTGTTCGTGTGGCTGCTGCTTGGAGAGATGTTGGTGATAATGTTTTAAGAGAAGTAGTTTTGAATGATGAGGATGAATATGTTCGTAAGGTTGCTGCTATGAATATTGAAGATGAGAATGTAATAAGTGATGTTTTTTCTAATGTGAGTGATATGAATGTTTCTAGTGCAACAGTGAATCATCTTAGCAATCAAAACAATTTTGAAGAAATGATTAATAATAAAACATCAAGAAAACGAAAAGTTTCATCAAAAATAAGACAACAAGTATTAGAACGAGATAATTATACTTGTCAAATGTGTGGCAGAACTAGATTTGATGGAGTTAAATTAGAAGTAGACCATATCATACCCGTAGCTAAAGGAGGATCTGATAACATAAGTAATCTTCAAACTTTATGTCGTGAGTGTAATAGGGGAAAATCTGCAAAAATATTACCTAATCAAGATAGATAAATAAAGCAGGATTTTCTTTTTTTTTATAGGGGTTGATGTATAAACATTTATATATCCTATTTTCATTGATTAATAAACAAAGGAAGTTTAAACAATAAGGGATTATATTTTAATTGGGAATATTCACTTTTGAAAGAATTGTAGTTTTTACAGATTTAAAATTAAGGGGTTTTTTAAGTATGGGTGAGAAATTTTATATTTTTAGATTTATAGTTGGAACTTGTTTAGTGCTTTTTGCAATTTTTATGTTTTTAATTTTTATATGTAATATTTTAGTATATGGGATATTTAATGCAGATTTGATTGGAGCGATATCCCCATTAATTTTTATTGGTTTAACTTTTATTATAGCTTATTTTATTTATCCTCATGAAAAGGATAGCATTCCATTAGGGAATCAAAGTGATAATGATAATTATAAAAATCCGTCTTCTCAACATGCAAATTCTCAAAAAGCTCCAACTAACACTTCACAGGTTAAAGTAAAATCTATATTTAAATCTAATTCTCAATCTAATAATATTCCAATAAATGATATAAAAACACGTAAAAATATTGTTTTCATGGATTTATACTCTAAAATAATCAATAATCCTACGATTCATTATAAGTCTGATGCATATATTGAATTGAATAAGATAGTAGGATCCCCAAATAGAAATGATTATTTTAAAAAATTATTAAATGAATATAATTTTTCTGATTTTGAAGGAGATAATATAATAAAATCTGTTAGAAATAAAATTGATTCAGATTACCTTATTAAAGATGAAAAATATTGTCCTTCTCAATCTAATAAGATAAAAAGAGTTAATCATAATTCAAGTTATGATACTCAAACTAAAAAGAAACCCGTAGTTAAATCTAATAATAAATCTAAAAATAATTCTACAGGAGATAATAATAGAAATTTTGATGCTGCTTTTGATGATTTGTATGGTCGTATACAGAATAAAAATAATGTACATACTATGTATGATGCTCTTAAACAGTTAGATAAATTAGTTGGGTACAATCGAGATAATGTTTATTTTAATGATTTACTAAATAAGTATGAATTATCTCATATAGATGGAGATAATCTTATTGAGTCTGTAAAAAATAAAATAGATCATGATTATCCTTTAACATATAAACAACCTAAAAATCAACCCAAGAAAAAACCGAGGGTTAAATCTACTTCTCAATCTATTACAAAGAATGATACTCAAACTAAAAAGAAACCTGTAGTTAAATCTACTTCTCAATCTAATAGAGTTAATTTTAGTTCAGGTTCTGATACTGAAAGGGCTTTGAGAAATAGGAAAGCTGAAAATAATCCTTATTTTATGCATAAAACTATTCGTAATTATCCAAAAAATTTAAAAAAAGTTAATCATAATTTAGAAACTGATGCTGTAAGGGCCTTGAGAAGTAGGAAAGCTGAAAATAATCCTAATTTTAGGAATGTTGAGATTGAATCTAGTTATCAATCTACTTCTCAATCTAATACAAAGCAGATTACTCAAAGAACTCGAAATGTTTCTTTAAGTACTAGAACTGATGTATTTGAAAGAGATAATTATACTTGTCAAATATGTAGACGAAATAGTAAAGAAGATGGTGTTAAATTAGAAATAGATCATATCATACCTGTTTCTAAAGGGGGATCTGATGATATAAGTAATCTTCAAACTTTATGCTTTGATTGTAATCGTGGAAAATCAAATAAAATATTACATAATCAAATCAATAGATGATTGTTTTTATTATATGAAAATAACTTAAATATAATAATAGTAATCCTACTGATCATGGGATTACTATGGATAAAAGAATAATTTTAGTTATTCATTTTATCAGATTCTTAAAAACATCTACCCTCTATTTTTGTGCTTAATCAACTCGTAGGTCTAAATTATTAGGGGGGGGGTAGATGTTTATTAATTCTAAATTTTAAATCAAAATTATAATAATTCTTTCTTTTTAGTTTCAAATTCTTCCTTGGTTAATAATCCTTTTTCATATAATTCTACATACTTTAATAATTCATCAGCATTAATAACATAATATTTAATGTTCATGGATTTCATATTATGAGGTTTAACTATATCTTGCACAATAAATTTTAGAAAAAAGATTAAGTGAATAAAAAAAATAGGTATTTGATAGTGGAAAAAAAGTAAAGATTAATAAAACTTAAAAATATTAATCTTTATCTTTAACAACCACATAACACTTACGACCATAATATTTATGGGGAAGTGTAATATATGGGCGACCATTTTCATGAACTTTGTCTAATTTAAAACTCATATATTCATCGATTTTAAATTCTTTCTCTGTCATTTTACCACTTCAATTCAAAAAATACTTCAACATCTTTACCGGCATATTTTTTAGGTAGTGTAATTTCAGTTAGACCTTTTTCTCTTTTTACTCGGGTTTTATGCATATCCTTTTCTTCAAATTTAGTTTTCATAAATTTGTCATTTTCAACTAATATAACCCACACATCTTTATCAAAAAATCTTGAGGGAATATAAACAATTGCTCTTTTTCTTTGATGTACTTCCCCATTAGATTTTACTGGGCAGAAACGAGCTGTACCTCTTCTCAAAAATATGTCAGAAGCATTTATTGTACAAAATTCTTCATCTTCTTTAATTTGTTCTCCAATAATAACGTAAAGATATTGATTCATATACTTCTCAGAAAGAGTTAATTCTCCTCTTTTTTCAGTAACATGGTAAATTGTTGCCTTTTCTATTTTTCCCTTTGGTATTTCTAAAGTTTTAATAATTATACACCTCATATGATTTTCTGTTTTGGTTCTGCAAAAATTCCAAATTTCTTATACATTTTACAAGTATGAGAATTTGATTCAATAATGAAATATTGATCCTCATTTTAATCATGTTTTGGGAATATACCTTTTTTTGAGCCAATACTATTAATTTTAAATTTTAAAAGTTTCTAGCTAGTTACTATTATAGCAGCTTCTGCTGTTGAGGAATCATAATATAATTGGTAATTTTTATACTTTAATCACCAATTTCTTTTATTTCTGTTCCGTTACCTGTCCATACATCTGTTATAATATAATTTCCCTTAAATCCGTTTACTTCTCCTTTTTCATAAGTAAAAGTGAATGGTTTTTCAGTAGTGAATTGGTATATATCATTACCTGTGCTTCCACTTTTTCCTCTGATATGTACGGGGTATCCACCTACCCATCCATCATATCCATCACTAGTCATTTCTATCTCAGCAGAATCTATATACACTTTATTGAATGTAGGTAAATAATTAGCTAGTTTGTTTTCTGCAGTATCTCCTTGTTTAATGAAGTATACTGTATCGTTTAGAACTACACAAAATTCAAAACCTTGCTGATTCATTGTATTATCTGTTCCATAGTAATCTATCTCAGTACCTTCAGGAACATATACCTTATTTTCAACCGTATCAACAGATGAATCTGAAGCATTATCTGCTGCTGTATTTTGATCTACACTATTTGCTGAATTATCATCTGTTGTTGTATAATTACTTGTATTAGCATCAGGGAATAATGCTCCACCTATTCCTCCAATAATTAAACATAAACAACAACACCCTATAACTAGTTCTACTGCTTTTTGCCCATTATTTATACTTTCCCAATGATTTTTTAATGATTCTAAAAGATCGTCAATTATTTGAATAAATAAACACTCCCCTTTTTATAATTTAATACTAAATTAATGCTAAAAATATGAAATATTTCAAAGCTTTGAAAATAATACCAATACTCACTCCTCCAAGCAAACCTGTAATAAATCTTAAAGTATTATTACTTTCACGAGAACCTAAACTTTGTGTAACACCATCAACCACCAAGGGTAATAGGATTAAAACACTAAATAAAAGTAGTAAAGGAGTGTAATCTATAAAATAAAAATAAGCATAAACAATATAGGCAAAAACTCCTATGTAAACACCAGTACACCTAGCACAGACTGGAAACTGATGACCTTTAAAATGAAAACTTCTCTCAGGCTTGCGATGACAAATAAGATTAGTAAATTCCATAACACTATCAAATAAAATATATGAAAAAACAAGTTAATAAAATTTTATAAAAAAAAGTTAATGGTAATTAAAAAAGGGATAATACATGACTTCAAATATATTAAGTATTTTTTAAAAGTTAAAATTAATCAGATAATAGGATTATAATAGTATTACACATATTATTTCTCATAATAAATGTTTTATATTTAATTTTATATAAAACCTTTTTCGCATACTTAAAAATAAAATCTATAAGAATAAAAAAATTCAAATCAATAAAAGTTAAGGGGTTTAGGGATAATATGTGAATTTAAAGATTACTTTAAATAAACATATCTAAAAAATGGGGGGGTTAATATGTTAAAAATAGCACACATATTATCCCTGTGAAAATATTTTTATAATTAATCTTATAATGCATTGTTTTATTAAATTGTAAAAAAAAAGAATGTAATTAGTAAAATTATATTAATTTAAGGGAATTATGAAATATTATTTTTTTGTTTTTAGTATTCTGTTAAATTCATCTTTATTAATATATTTACCACCTACGCAGACAAATCTTTTTGGGGTAACCTTATTTTTAAATAATTCAAAATTGTTGAATTCTATTGCAGTCATTAATTTTTGCCCATAAGAATATTCTTTAAATTCTTCTTTATTTAACATCATTTGCTTTTCGTATTTTTCGCGTATTTGTTTAGGTTTCATTTGGGTAATACTAATTATATCTGCCCAACCTGTATAAGCTTTAGCTCCGTGAGATTCATATACTATGAATTTATCTCCTTTTTGGGCTTTACCTAAATATCTTTTACATATAAAAACTGTTTTCCCATCATATATTCTTTTTGCAAATTCTGTAGGTATAGGGTGTGTGATTCCTTTTATTGTTGTATTCATTGTTTCACCTATGTGATTATTTATTTATAATAATATATATCTTTTTATCATTTTTTAAATTAATTTCATTTACAAAATGAGATTAAATCCATTTTATAATTGGGAATTCTTCATTTCCTTTTTCCCATACAAACCAAGCAAAACACATTGTGTTATTCCATTTTTTTCCATTTGCATCAAATGCACTTCCATTTCTCATTGGAGTTTGTCTTTTAGAGAATACATGTATAAATTTAGGGGGATATTTTTTAAACATTTGTTTTCTTTTTATTCCTTCAAGGAATTGGATTTTTAGGAACAGTGCAATTTTTCCTTCATCTTTTACTAATTCCATAGATTTTTCTAGGAATTTTTGGGCAATACTATATGGGGGGTTTGTAATTATATTATCATATTTGTTGTTTGTTTTAAATTTTAGGAAATCTTTTTGTTGGAAATTTAGATTGGGGTTTTTAAATATTAAATTTCTTTTTATAATATCAATTCCATCTAATTTTATATTCGGATAATATTTTAATATTATTTTTGCTATATGTCCTTGTCCAATACAAGGTTCTAGCCATAAATTTCCTGTAAATTTTTCTTTTTTCATTAGATTTTCGGTTGATTCAAAAGGTGTGGCATAATAATCGTATTCAACTCTTTTTATTGAGGGATTACTTCCTACTAATTTATTTCCTGTTAAATATTTTTTTTTTGACATTTTTTACCTCAAGTTATATAAATATATAACTTTATATATCACTTTTATTATTTAAAATTATAGTTTAAGATACAAAAATATATAAGAAAATAATCAAAAAATATTAACAGATATTATGGAATTAAAAATAAAAACAAAATTACGACAAAATTCTGGTTCAATTATAACTACAATTCCTAAACCTATAGTAAAATTAATAAATTTAAATATAGGTGATGAGATAGAATGGCAATTTAATATAGAAGACAATAGACCGGTCGTTAAAATAATCCCAAAAAATGAGGAAGATAAATGAACACATTAATTAAATGGCCAGGGGGTAAAAAGAATGAAATAAAATATATAAAAAATTTAATCCCTCAATTTGATAATTATGTTGAGCCTTTTTTTGGAGGAGGGGCATTATTTTTTGAATTAGAACCTAAAAATGCTTATATTAATGATTATTCTACAGATTTAATACAATTTTACCAAATATTATCTGAGAAAAAATCAAGAAAAATTCTTAAAAAACGATTAATGGAGTACAACAAATATTGGGATTCATTTACAGTAATAATGGAACAAACATCCAATGAATTATTACAAATTTATTATAATTTTAAAAATAACAAAATTGAAAGTGATGAATTAAAAAATCAAATCATTACTTTTGTAACTTTGAATAATAACTTATTTTGGAGTAATTACCCCGAAGATAAAGTATTTTTTAAAGAAGTTTTTGAAAAAGAATTAATTAAAAATCTATTTTCTAAAATTAAAAGAACTAAAAAAATAGATTTAAAAAATAATTTTTCAAAAAATGAAGTATTAAAAAATATTGAAACCGCACTTAGAAGTGCTTTTTATATGCACGAACGACATATAATGAACCAAATAGCATTGAAAAAAATGGAGGTTTCAAAAGAGGAAAATACTGCAAATTATTATTTTGTAAGAGAATACTGCTATGGATCTATGTTTAGATATAATAAAAAGGGAGAATTTAACATACCTTATGGGGGGATTTCATATAATACTAAAAATTTTAAAAACAAAATAGATTTATTATTTAGTGAAGATACCAAACACATATTAAAAGATACAATTATAGAAAATTTAGATTTTGAGCAGTTTTTAAATAAGTATGAATTTACTGAAAAAGATTTTATATTTTTTGATCCTCCTTATGATACAGATTTTTCAAGTTATGCTAAAAATAATTTCACATTAGAAGATCAAAAAAGATTAGCGGAATGTATTATAAACCTTAAAGCTAAATTCATTTTAATAATTAAAAATACTAATTTCATTTATGATTTATATAAAAACAAAGAAGGAATATATATAGAAACTTTTGAGAAAAAATATTCTTATAATGTTAAAGGACGTAATGAACGAAAAGTAGAACATTTAATTATTCACAACATAAAAAGAAAAGAAAATAATATTAAAAAAGATAAACAATCAAAATTTGATAACCTTTTTTAAAAATTATTTATTCATTAATTAATGTGTCAATTTTATCGGTAAACCCTATTTCATTATTTGTTTCAAAATATATTTGTTTAAAGTCTTCGAAGGGAACAGATTCTGGTAAAACAAAATTCCAAAAATCTTGACTTATGAGACGCATATCCTCTGCAAGATATGCAGTTATAGTACCTGTCCATTTATTCCCTTCTCCTTTATAATTGTATAATGTACTGAAATAAAGTTTAGTATTATAAATTCCTAAAGCAGCATAAAAGCCTAACATTTTTTCAATATTACCTGGAGAATTACTACTATCTAAATTACCTCCAGCTTTTATTTCCATTAAATTATAATTACCATTAAAATCTTTTATAATTAAATCAACTGGATTCTCTTTAATTTTTGCATTATAAACAAAGTCATTATCTAAGAATTTTTCTAAATTAGTTTGATTTAAAGTGGGTAAAATTTTATTTGCCCCCATCCCAGATCCTTTATTATCATTCATAAATTGAGTGATAGTACCTGAAGAAGCTTTTTTATTAAATCCACTAACAACATATTGTTTAGTACTCATATTTTTATTTTTATTTTTTTTAGTAAATTTCTCAACAAAATCATTGAATTCTGTTTCTGAAATATCATTTCCTTTAATAAAATTTGGAACATTTTGTTGTCCATATGTTAATTTAGCTATATCTGTTGCTATATCCTCAAACATATTCCCATATTTTGATTCAAAACTACTTACAAAAACCATATTTTTGACATTGCTTTCTTTAAGATTATTTAATATCCAGTTGTGTTTTTTCTTATTATAATTTACAGGAAAATCAATTACCATTTTATTTAATAATTCTTCTAAGTATGTTTTAAGAATTTTTTTTATATCATTTTCTATCATAATAAACAATTTAAGCTTAATAAGTAAATATCTTTATATTTTGGTTTTTATCTATCAAAATAAAGGTATAAAAAAATATAATTTTTAAGTTATATATTTAAAATTGATTTAATTTTGAAGGTTATAATATTTTGATTTGATGATAAAAAATAGGATTTTTACTATTTTTTCCATATATTTATTCCTCCTTTAAATACACATATTAAATTAAGGAAGTTCAAATTTTGAGAAATAGGAAAGCTGAAAATTTAGTTTAAAATTTTACTATTTTTTTGTTAATATTGATTTTTAAAAAGAAAACTATTTATTGAATTATTTATAAAAATTTAAACAATTAAAGTTATTTTTTAAATTGTAAAAGGGTTGGAATATGGATAATTATCATCAGTTAACTAGTTTTATTACTAATGAGGAAAATAATACCTTGTTAAATAGGTTTGGTAAGATATTGGCAAAAACTAATGTTTTTGATTCTTTAGTTGGGTATTTTTATGTAAGTGGGTTTCATAGAATTGAAAAAAGTTTAGATAATTCTCAAAAGATTCGGATATTAGTAGGGATGGGTATTGATAATCAAACTTTTAAATTGATTTTTAATAATCAAACTACTTTAATTTCATCTGCTCAAGTGAAAGAGAAGGTTAATAAAAAAATTATTGAAGAGATGGATCATTCAGAAGATTCTTATAATGTTGAGGTTGGAGCAAAGAAATTTATTGAATGGTTAAAATCTGGTAAATTAGAGGTTCGTGCTTATAAAAAACGTAAAACACATTCTAAAATTTATATAATGACATATCCTGAAGAGGATATAGATCCTGGTAGGGTTATAACAGGGTCTAGTAATTTAACAGAACCTGGTTTAGAGAAAAATTTAGAATTCAATGTAGAGTTAAGTCGTCCTGAAGATTATTATTATGCTCATGAAAAATTTGAGGAAATGTGGGAGGATTCTACAGATGTTACTGAAGAGTATATAAACACTTTAACTAAACATACATGGTTAAATGACACTATAACACCTTATGAATTATATTTAAAATTTATTTATGAATTCTTATATGAAAAAATTGATAATGATAGAAAAGATATTTCAGATTTTGTACCCCCTGAAGGATTTAAATATTTAGATTATCAAAAAGATGCAGTCCTTGAAGCTAAAGAAATCATAAAAGAACATGGAGGAGTTTTCTTATCTGATGTTGTAGGTTTAGGTAAAACATATATGGGAGCATTACTCGCACAACAATTAAAGGGCAGAACACTTGTTATAGCACCTCCAAGTTTAATAGATAAGCACACTCCTGGTGGATGGTATCGTGTTTTACAAGACTTTGAAGTTAAAGCAGTTATAGAGTCTAAAGGAAAATTAGATCAAATATTAAATAAATATGAAAGAAATTATTATCAAAATGTTATAATTGATGAGTCTCATGCTTTTAGAAATGAGGAAACACAACAATATGAAGATTTATCTGAAATTTGTAAAGATAAGAATGTTATATTAATTTCTGCTACTCCTTTTAATAATTCTCCAAGTGATTTATTAAGTCAAATTAAATTATTCCAAAATGCACATAAATCAACATTACCTAACCCTAAAGTAAGAAATATTGAAGGTTATTTTAATCATTTAGATGCTTGGCAGAAAAGTATTAATAATACAGATAATCCAGAAGAGTATTTGAAAGTAAGTAAGGAAATTAGTGCAGATATACGTGAAAATGTTTTAAAATATTTAATGGTTAGAAGAACAAGAAACAGTATAGCTAAATATTATAAGAAAGATTTAAAGAAACATAATATGGAATTTCCAGATGTTAAATCTCCTATACCAATTTATTATCAATTTGATGAAAAGACTAATGAAATATTTGAAAGAACCCTTTATAAGATTAATAAAGATTTAACATATGCTAAATATCGTCCTTTATCTGAAGAGTATATGGTAAATCCTAAAAATCAACATAGTTCAGCTCAAAAGAACATGGCTAATTTTATTAAAATCTTATTAATAAAACGTTTAGAAAGTGGAAGTGCAGCTTTCACCAATTCAATCGATAATTCAGTTAAAATACATGAACAAGTAATTAAAACATTTGAAAATGATAAAATGTTTATTACAAGTAGAGATTATAATCGGAAAGTTTTTAGTTTAATCGAAGAGGATGATGTAAATAAAATAGAAGATCTTATAAAAGAAGGTAAAGCTAAAAAATATAAATCAGGAGAATTTAAACCACAATTTATTAATGATTTAAAAACTGATTTAAAAGTTTTACAAGACATTCAAAAAGATTGGCAGAATATTACAAATTATCCGAAGAAAAAATCAATTATTAACTTATTAAATAAAGAATTAAAAAATAAGAAAGTAATCTTATTTACAGAGTTTATTGATACTGCAGATGAATTAAAAAATTTAATTTTAGAAAATGTAACTAGTAGAGTTATTGAATTTACAGGTAATTCTAGTTCAACTGAACGTGATGAGGTTTTATATAATTTTGATGCCAACATCCCTAAAAATGGTCAAAAAGATGATTATGATATATTAATAACAACAGATGTATTAGCTCATGGTGTAAACTTACATTGTTCAAATATAATTATTAATTTTGACATACCATGGAATCCTACAAGAATGATGCAACGTGTAGGGAGAGTTCAAAGATTAGATACTAAATTTGATGAAATATATATTTATAATTTCTTCCCAACAGCACCTATAGAAAAAAATATTAATGTTGAAGCATTAGCTAAGAAAAAAATTGGAATGTTTATAGAATTACTAGGAAACGACTCACAATTATTAACAGAAGAACCAATAGTAGATCATGATGATTTATTCAATAAATTAACCTCTGATATAACAGATGAAGAAGAATTTGTTGATGATGAATTAAGATACCTTTCACTCCTACGACATATACGAGATGAAGATATAAAATTATACAAAAAAATTGAAAATATTCCAAAAAAAGCACGAGTTGCACGAAAATCAACAAAAAATACTTCATTAATAACATTAATGAAATCAAATAAGTTTAAAAAAGTATTTAAATCCAACCAGGATAAAACTGAAGAAATTGATTTCTTTGATGCAATTAAAGAATTAAAAGCAGAACCTGATGAAAAAGGAATTAAATTTAATGAAGAATACTATGAATACTTACATAATAATTTAAAAGCATTTGAAAGTTTAATAAATCAACCAGAAGACATGATAAAACTTTCAAGAAATGAAATAAAAATTCAAAATTATGTTCAAATAGCATTAAAATATCGTGATGACCTAGCTAGTTATGATATAAATTATTTAAATAAATTAAATGAATTAATAGAACTAGGACAACTTAGTAAGAATCAAACTAAAAAATTAAGCAAAGAATTGAAAGATAAAATAGAATCAGAGGATGCTTTTTCAATAATCGATATATGTAGAAATTATGTGCATATTGATTGTTTGAATTTAAGTCAAGTTGATACAGAAGAAACTAATCAGAATTTAAAAGAAATTGTATTATCAGAATACTTCCATTAAAAGGATGATGAAAATATGGATTTAAATCAATCAGAAAAATTATTAGAGAAAACATTTCAAAGTAAATTTAACATAGACAACTATGAAGAATTTTTAGTTGAATTATTTAACACACCTAACATGAATAGGCATGATGAGACTCAATTTGTAAAAAAAGCTTACTTCAATTATGTTGATACTGTGATGAATTTAGGAAATTACAGGGACAGTAATGGTGAAAGTATTGGTTTTTATGCTATTAAATTAAATAAAAAAGGGTCAAGAGACCGTGCACGTACAATGCAAAGAAATCTTATAGCACAATTAATGACACAACAACACCGTAATGCTGCATTAACTGCTTTTATAGAACCGGACTCAAAAGATTGGAGATTCTCATATGTAAAATTAGAATATAAATTAGATGAAAAGGGAAATATTAAAAAAGATTTAACATCAGCTCGTCGTCATTCTTTCCTTGTAGGGCCAAACGAACCTAATCACACATGCTTAAAACAATTCAAAGAATTATTAGCCTTTGAAGAAAAAATATCATTAAAACAAATAGAAGAAGCATTCAACATAGAAAACGTAACAGACGAATTTTTCCAAGAATATAAACAATTATTTTCTGATTTAAAAGATTCATTAGATAAAATAATTAAAAATGATAATGTTGTAGCTAATGAATTTCAAACAAAGAAAATTTCAACATCTGATTTTGCTAAAAAAATATTGGGACAAATAGTATTCATCTATTTCTTACAAAAAAAAGGTTGGTTAGGAGTAACAAATGAACAATGGGGTACAGGATCTAAAAACTTTTTAAAAGATTTATTTGATGAAAAATACTTTAAATATAATAATTTCTTTAATAATGCTTTAGAACCCTTATTTTATCAAGGTTTATCTGAAGATGTTGTAGATTTTCATTTATCACAATTTAATTTTCAAGTTCCATTTTTAAATGGTGGACTTTTTGAACCAATGAACAATTATGATTGGCAAAACACAGAATTAATAATAGATAATAATATTTTTAAGAAAATAATAAACACTTTTGATTTATTCAATTTCACTGTTAAGGAAGATGAACCTTTAGAAAAAGAAGTTGCAGTAGATCCAGAAATGTTAGGAAAAGTATTTGAAAGTTTGCTCGATGATCCTGATCGGAAATCAAAAGGTGCATTTTACACCCCAAGAAAAATTGTACATTATATTTGCCAAGAAAATCTTATACAATATTTAAATACTAATTCCATTATTAATGAAGAAGATTTAAGAGTTTTTATTAAAAAAGGAGATTTAGCACTTGAATCTATTATTAAAGCATCTGAAGAAAAAGAACATTATAACGGAAAACAATTTACGCCTATTAAATTACCAGATTCCATCTCAAAAAATTCCGCGTTATTAGAACAATTACTAGAAGAAGTAAAAGTAGTTGATCCTGCTGTTGGCTCTGGTGCATTCCCAGTGGGTATGATGAATGAGATAGTAAAAGCAAGACATATACTTTACTTATTAAATGGTGTTTCAGATATTAACATGTATAACATTAAAAAAGAAACAATTGAAAATTCATTATATGGTGTAGATTTAGAATATTCTGCAACAGATGTAACAAAACTCAGATTCTGGTTATCTTTAATCGTAGACGAAAAAGGAAATGAAAATATAAATCCATTACCCAATTTAGATAATCATATCATGGCAGGAAACTCTGTAATAGACGGATTTGATGGAATCCAATTATTTGATAAAAATTTAATCAAAGAAAGAACAGGACAAACAACACTTGTTATGAACCAATCTGAAATTGAATTTAGAAAAATAGAAAAAGCTAAAAAAGATTATTTCAATGAAAAAAGCCCAAATCAAAAACTTAAACTTAAAAAACAAATTAAAGAATTAAAATGGAATTTCATAGAGTCATATCTAAAAGAAAATGATCATGAAGATAAAATTGATGAAATTAAAGAATATGAAGAATCAGATTCAAAACCATTTTTCATATGGGAATTAGAATTTTCAGAAATATTCCAAGGAGAAAATCCGGGATTTGACATAGTAATAGGAAATCCCCCATATGTACGCCAAGAAAAAATAAAAGAATTAAAACCATATTTCAAAGAATATTATGAAACATACACAGGTGTAGCCGATTTATATGTCTATTTCTTTGAAAAAGGAATAAATGTTCTTAAAAATAATGGAATTTTTGCATTTATTTGTTCTAACAAATTTACCAAAGCTAAATATGGTAAAGAACTTAGACAATACTTACTAAATTATGATATAAAAATTTATACTGATTTTACTGGAAAAAAAATTTTTAAAGAAGCATCAGTAGATACTTGTATAATTCAAATAAAAAAATCAGGTAGTGATAAAAATAAAATTCTTGTTAATAATGATTTTCACATGGATCAAAGTAAGTTGACAAAAAATTCATTTGGTTTTTATAGTCCTAAAGTACTAAATTTAAAGGAGAAAATTGATTCAAAAGGTATTAAATTAGGGGATATTGAAAATATTAATATTAATCGTGGAATTTTGACTGGTTTAAATAATGCATTTATCATAAATAAGGATACTAAGGACAAATTAATTAAACAAGATTTTAAAAATAATGAAATTATTAAACCAATACTTAGAGGTAAAGATATTAAAAGATATTTAATTGATTATCATGATTATTATTTAATATTATCTAAAAATGGTATAAATGTTAAAAAAGATTATCCAAGTATTTATAAATATTTAGAAAGTTTTGGAGATAAAATTAAAAATAGATCTGATAAAGGAAATGATTGGTCTAATCTGAGAAATTGTGCTTATTATGGCGATTTTGAAAAATCAAATATCAAATGGCAAGAAATAGCTCCAATCCCTCATTTTGTTTATGATGAGGATAAATATTATTGTAATAACTCTTGTTATATCTTAACTTGTAATTCAATAAATCTTAAATATTTAACTGCATTACTAAATTCTAATTTACTATTTTTTATCTTCAAAAAAAATTGTTATAATTTAGGTAAAAAGGGAAATAGATTTACTAAACAATTTATTGAAAAAATCCCTATAAAAATGGTTTCGGAAGATTTACAAATACCAATAATCAATTTAGTTAATGAAATACAGGATTTAATGAAAGAATCATTTACTAATTCTAATCCTAAGGACTCACGGTTATTACAAGAACAAATATTAAGTGTTAATAAAAAAATTGATGAATTAGTGTATAAATTATATGAGTTAACACCTGAGGAGATAAAAATTGTAGAGCAAGATATATAAAGTGATTAATGAAAAAATTAATTTAAATAATGATTATAAAATAATTAATAATGATTTAATTCTTAAGTATATTGAAGATATTGAACAGTTTGTATTCTAGTATATGCTTTCTTGTTTTAGTGTTATTCAGTTTCTTTTTTTCATTATTTTTTTTAGTGTTTTGTTCATTTTTTGTTGGTTTTTTTTAGAGAATAAGGGAGGAATATATATGAAATAGTAGTTATTTTTATTTTTGGAAAATATTGAAATTTAGTAAATTAAAAAGAGGTAAAATGGGGGGTTAAAGTTATTTAAAAGATTTATAGTTGGGATTTGAACCATTTAACGGTTTCGCCTAATTGTTGTTTGAATTTGGATTTATCTACACTGAAATTAATTTTTTTCATATTATCTACATTGGCGAATGAGTGTTTAATGTCTCCTGGTCGTTCTGGAAGATATTCTGGTTTAATGTCTGTGTTTAAGACTTCGGCTATAATGGAGTATAATTCGTTAATGGTTAAGGCTTCGCCTGCTGCAACGTTAACTATGCCGTTATAATTGGATTCAGCTGCAGAAATGTTTGCTTTAACGATATCTTTTATAAAGATAAAGTCACGTGTTTGTTCTCCGTCACCATAGATTACTGGTTGTTCTCCGTGGATGATGCTATGGATGAAATTTGGGATTACTGCTGCGTATTGGGAGTTAACGTCTTGTTTTGGGCCGAATACGTTGAAGTATCTGAGGGCTGTGCTGTTTAAACCGTAAGATTCTGTGAATGATTTAAGATATATTTCGCCGATTGCTTTTGATGCTGCGTATGGACTTGTTGGCATGTAGGGTTCGGTTTCTTTTAGGGGCATGTTTGGGTTTTCACCGTATACTGCACTGCTTGATGAGAATACTATTTTTTTTATTTTGCTGTCTTTTGCTGCGATTAGGAGTTTTGCTGTTGTGTCAACATTATTTATATGGGTGTATTCTGGGTTTTCAACACTTCCGGGTACACTGGCGGCTGCTGCTAAGTGGAATATATAATCTTTATTTTTTAGTATTGGTTTTAAATCTATTTCGTTTAAATCTCCTTTTATGATGTTTAAATTGGGATGATTTGGATTTTTTATATTTTCCATTTTTCCGGTTGATAAATTGTCTATAACAGTTACTTTATTGTTTTTCATTAATTCTTCGACTATGTGTGATCCGATAAATCCTAAACCACCTGTCACGATTACATTTTTATTTTCCATTCTTATTACCTTTTATTAAATAAAATTTTATTATAAAATATGCATAAATAAATTATTATAAAAATTATATCTTTAATTATATTAATTGATTTCTTTGTTGTTTCTCTTCCCTTGAGAAAATTTGTCAGATCATAAAAATTAAATAATTCTTTTTTATTCATTTCTTTGTTTCCTCCAATTCTTTTAACCGGGCTTCTGCTTCGGCGCGGGAAGCAAAACAATTTTTCAACTCGACCGCAAAGGGCTGATTATAAGAATTATGAAAAATTATAAAACGATGGTCTTTGCCTTGATTTACTGAACCTTGCCATTCACTTTCAGAATAACCGCAAACGTTCGCCTGCATTATGTGGTGGCGCAGAACTCCGTCGCTGTCAAAATACCAAAAACTGCTACCTATTTTAAGTGGCAATTCTACCGCCTTTTCCAGTCTTGCTTTTAGTTCGGCGTTTTCAGCTACTAATTTTTTAACGCAATAATAGGGGTTACAATCTGGTGTAAGCCCTGCTTCTTCATAGCAAGCTTGGAACATTTTTTTCCGTTGCTTCTTAAGTTCGGCATTTTCGGCTTCCAGTTCTTTAATTTTTTCTTTGTACTCTTCTGCGACCCTCATCCACTCATCAATCTCTGCTTGGCTGTAGATAGGTTCATATTCGTAGATTTCTTTTTGTTCTTTGTTCATTTTTTATTCCTCCTTTAATCTAAATTTCTCTCATAATCCGCTATGGCTTTGAAAATCGGGTAAGCCTGCTGAGGTACTACGGCGTTTCCGAGGCCTATAAGTCTGTCCATTTCTTTGGAAATCCCATCAGAACTTCGGTCATTGTCGCCGATTGTTTTACACCAGCGTAAAAAGCTATATATTCTGTTAAATTTAAACCCGCTTTTTTGTATTCCTTCGCAACTCTGCGTCTCCCCACTTTTGCAAGACTTCTCAACGAGTATCTCAGTCTGATTGCGTCGCTCGCCAGTGGTGTAGGCAATAATAAATATTCTGTCCCTTTTGTGCAAAGCTCCGACATCACAAGCTCCCCACATTCCCCATCCGACAGAATACCCCAGCGCGGATATGTCCTGCAAAATTCGATTGAAGTATCGCTGATTTTTCCTTGCGAATAAACCGGGCGTATTTTCAACGACGAGCCACTTCGGGCGAAGCTCTCCGACAACTCGGATAAACTCCTGTTCAAGGTCACGCTCATCACTATCGCCGAGACCTTTTCCTGCAAGGCTATAGGGTTGGCACGGTATTCCTGCGGATACGACCGTAATTTGTCCGATTCCATCGGCGGCAAGAAGCTTATTTGTGATTGTTCGTATGTCTCCATAATTTTTTACTCCCGGGAAATTCTTCGCTAATACTTTACTTGCATATTCGTTTATTTCGCATTGTCCAATTGTCTTAAATCCCGCCCATTCAGCCGCTAAATCCAATCCACCGATACCGCTGCATAATGATAAATGCGTTAAGTCTGTTTGCATTATTCCTCCTCGTCAGCGCTGACTATAAAAATAACTCACAGCCTTGCGCTTTCCATCCCTTTATATGCTCCTTTAGGATTTGTGGCGATGAAACTTCACAATACTCCATCAGGCAATCAATACAAAACATGTTGTCTTGCCCAATGCTAAGTAATTTCTTATTCAGTCCAATGACTTCCTTCAATGAAAATTCCACTATTTTTTTGCCGCTAGGCTGCGACGAGTCATCTTCATAAGCTTGGGATAAATTATCGATTATACGCCCACATTCGCGGCAATGTAGCGCCCGGTGATATTTTTCTGCCATTTCGTCAAATTCTCCTTGTTCTAAATATTGCTGATAGTAGCACTTGGGACGCGCGTAATATTTTTCAATGAAATCGGCCTCTTTTTGCCCATATTTATCTACCAGTTTTTGTTTTTGTATCTTGTCATTTTCAATTAATTTTTGCTTTAGGCTGTCCATATTCTGCTCAAAATAATCTGCAAATTCTTTATATCGTTTGTCGTAAATCGGGTCTAGCGCGTTTAAGAGTTCCCATAGCTTTATATCAACATCGGAGTAGGGATAGCGGGTAAATTTTGTATTTATTTCAATAGCTATTCTAGCTAGCGTACATTTTAAATATTTTGCTTCGCCGTGAGAATTTTTAATTTCGGGCAAATCGAATAATCTGTATAGAACATTTGACAACAGCTGCGCTTCGGGTGTATTGACAAAAAGTATTAATTGATAGCGACGGCGGAAAGTATTTTTTGCGGTGGTTTCGGCAAACCACAGGGCTTGAGAGCCCGAATAATCAAAAGCGCCTACAGTGTCCGAACAGGCTATATCAGGAATATTACATAGCCCTAGCAGGGCGTATCCTAAGACATAAGCATAATAATTATTTTGGGCGTACCAACCGAAAGGCTTTTTCCGCAATTCATAAACTATTGCTTCGTGAAATACAATTCCGTGATTCTTGATTTCTCGATTAGCGAAATTCCGCGCAACATTTACCATCACGCTTGCGTTGCTTATTCGGTCGAACATAGATAGTTGCCTCGTTTTTTTATCATCTGTTATGCTTATTCCGTATTTCTCACGCAGAGTCGTATCTTTGTCTGCAATGCTTCCTAAAAGCTTTGATATCGCAATTGTTTTATATGCGTTGAGGGAGTCAGTATCGGCTTCAACCCCGAGTGGAAACTCTTTTTTCGCTGTTTCAAATAGCCATTCGTAGTGCGATTGGGGGTCTATCGGGGCACCGTTCGTATAAACTTCAGATTTTATTTTATTAGTAAATTCCTCAACAGCGGCGGTATGGGCAATCATCTTCATATCATTGTCGTGATATTCTTTTGTTAATACTGATGCCTCGCCGTATTTTAATTCCGTCAAATAATACTTGTCGCGTTCCTTAAAATAAAGTGGCGTTATTTCGCCGTCTCGGGCAAAGCCGCGCACTTTTAAAGTTGACATTAGTTTTTCATATTCAGTAAAAACATTGATTAATTCGTTTATACCCCGCCACACAAAAACGTATAGATTTTCGCTACCGACTTTTGTCATGTATTTGTCTATTTTTGTGTTTTCCAAATCGCCATAAAGATAAACTGCCAATAATTTTTCAGGCTGCCTAAATTTAATAGCGTAATTGATTATTTTGATATAATTTTTTGATAGGGCGTAAAACGCAAGCCATCTACCGCGTACTTTTAACGGATATTCATATTTCGGCGCAAAGTCAAAAATATTTGTATCTTTGTATTCAACTTTCTTAGGCTTTCTTTTCATCTTTCCCCTCCGATAAAATCAAACAATGTCGGCTGGGATTGTTGTTGTAAGACCTCGCGGCAGTATTCGACAGACTGATTAAAATAGCTTTCTTTTAATTCTATCCCGACCGCGCGGCGATTCATTTTCAAGGCCTGATAGGCTTCACTTCCAATTCCCATAAACGGCGTAAAAACAATGTCGTTTGAATTTGTCCATAACGCAATCGCCCGTTCAATAACGCCCAACTGTAAGGGGCAAATATGTTTTTCGTCGCCGTTGTCCCGCGCAGCGCGGACGTTTAGAGTATCAGTACGCCGAATATCAAACCACACGGGCGAGGCGTATCTTTGCCACATGTCCAAGGTAAAATTTTCCTTAGTGTGCAGGACGGGTTCCGCGGGAGTATCTGCCCACTTGCGGAAAATCACTAAATATTCAGCCATTCCTTGGCGACTGTATGAGGCGTCGCGCCGAACTTGACAATACAGCAGGCCTTGCGGCTTCGTTTTCTGCATTTCCAAGACAGGGTCAGTCCATATGCATACTTCGGAATGATATTGCCAGCCCGCCGCCTCAAAGTGCCTTATTATTTCCCCACGAAAGTCTATCAATCCGCTTTGCCCGTCGCGGCCGCGATATTTTGGGAGTTGTTTACAATGCACCGCGCACAAACGGCCAGGCACCGTCACCCTAAGCAATTCGGGAATTAAATAGTCGAACTGTTGGAAAAATTCGGACATATCCTTGCAGTTTCCCATATCTGCCAAATCGTCCGAATATATGTACAAATTCGCAAACGGCGGGCTGAATATCGGAAAATGGACTGAATTATCGGGTAGCTGTTTTATTATCTGAACGCAGTCGCCGTTATATAGACTGCACTTGTCGGTTATATATTCCATTTTCGCTCCTTACCCAGTTGGGGACTGTAATTTTTGGTGCTTCCAAGCTCAGCTTAAACGCGTGGCCGTGGAATTTCCTTTTTTGAATATCCGTAATCTCTGAATACATTTCGGCGTGCATTTCGTTTTGTTGGGCTTCTTTGCGGCGCATAACGTCTAGGATATGCTTTTCAGTCGAGCCTAAAACGATATGACAGTTGACTTCGTACTTTTGCCCGAAACGCAGTAAGCGCCTAATTGCTTGATAATAACTTTCATACGAATAATCCAGTCCGCAAAATTCCGTGTTATGGCAGTTTTGAAAATTCAATCCGAACCCGAATATTTTGGGCTTCGAGATTAAAGCGCGGATATTTCCGTCAACAAAATCCAGCGCCGTGCGTTCCTTGTATTCGGTTTTGTGACTTCCGCGCACTTCGACAGCGTCGGGGATATATTTTTTAAGCAGGTCGGCCTCGTAGTCCGTGTTGCACCAAACTAAATGTTGTTCGTTATCTTGTTTGACGATGTCCGCAGTTTCTCCTGCGCGGGCAACCGCCGTATGGCGTTTTTCCTTGTGAAACGCCGTTGCGCTGGTTTCAACTTTACGGATAAATCCATCTTCGAAATTCGTGTCGATTTCGCTCACACCCAGGATATGTTCGACTGTGTTCAGTTTTGGCAAGACATATCCATCAGCGGAATAGCCCAAGTCAGCAGGGTTGCGCAAGCATACCGCCCAGCTTGAAACCCATTCCCAGAATGATTTTATAGCGTGTTTTTTCAGCCTATAAGTCCCGCTGTTTTTGGTGTCATTTATGAACCAAATAGATAAAGCTTCCGACGAGCGCATAATGCCGAGAAACTCAGCGTGATTCAAAAGTTCCATATGGTCGTTTGGCGCGGGGGTTGCTGTGCAGCATAGCCGATACGGAATATTTTTGCATTTGTCTACGAGATAACGTTTTGTCTTACCCATGTAGGCTTTAAGGATGGAGCTTTCGTCGAGGACAATGCCGGAGAATTTTTCAAGGTCGAAATGTTCAAGCATTTCGTAGTTTGTAATGTTCAAGCCTTTGGCAGTGTCAGATTGCGCCCGGCATATTCGCGCTTCGATTCCAAATTTTTCGCCCTCGCGTTTAGTTTGCGGAGCTACGGCCAGCGGAGTGACAATCAGCACCCTGCCGCTTGTGTAAGCAGCAACGTGATTCGCCCATTCAAGTTGTTGAGGCGTTTTACCAAGTCCGCAATCCTCAAACAGTGCGGCCGTCCCGCGGCGAAGGCCCCAGCGCGTTATGTCTTGCTGCCAGTCGAATAACTTAGAATTTATTGGCTGCGATGGTTCAAAACCGATGTCTATGACCTCGTGCTGTTTACTTTTTAAGAAATCTATATAGTCAGTCATTATGTATTCTCCTCAGCCGCTCTTGCAGGTCATTACTGCGGTTTGCCACACCCGAAACAAGCACGCTCTCGCAATTTCCCAAAATCCGACTAAAAAGCCGCGCGTAAGCCAAATTCTCTAAGCTCGGCGAGCTTATAATTTCCTGCATCGCCTTTTTGCTGTAATTCGTCGTCACCACAAGCACCACTTTGTTTACAATACATTTATCAACCAATGACTGTACTACTTCATCTGCGTACGGCGTCGAGCGGTTTACTCCCATGTCGTCAATGACCAAACAGTCAAAGTCCAAAATCCGGCTCATGTTATAATCCGCGTTATCAAAATCCATTTGCCCACGGATTATGTCAGTCAAGGTTGTAACGGTCGCACTGTAACTTTGCGTTATGAGCTCATTGGCAATCGCGGCGGCCATAAACGTTTTGCCTCCTCCCGGCTCGCCGTAAAGCAATAACCCAACCTCGTTAGCTTTGTATCTGTCAAAATTTTCAACAAAGCCTTTGCACTTCTTGGTGACCTCCGGCAAATTCCCGTTGTCTTTCGAAAACGTCATTGAAAGGTACTTGGGCGATTTTATCCACGCCTGCCGGTTTCTTTCGATTAGCGTCGCTTCGGCGTTTTGTAAAATTTTAGCGGTCAACTCGGCTCTCTCGCGTTCCAGCTTTTCCCATTTTTCTTCAAAGGACAATGGCGAGCTGCCTTCGGGCAAATTCAATTCCTCTACCGCTTCACTTATTTTTTTCATATCTCACTCCGTATAATCTAATTTTATGCCGCCGGCAAACTGTGACTTAGATTTTCTCCGTTCCAACTTGTCCCACGCAATGCCTTTCCACGTGCTGGAAATACTTTCGTCAATTAGTTCTATAACTGGCTGTTCACCAAATGTCGAGATTTTTTTAGCTGTGATAGTTAGCAGTGTCTTAAATCCAATTTCTTCGTATTTGAATTTCTTGTATTCAAGCCATTTAGACAAGGAATTCTTGATAGTATCCGTCAAACAAGCGTCAGCAAGCATAGCGAGCAGTTTTTCTTTTATACATTTTTCTTTATTATCCTTACCTAACCTATCCTTACCTAACCTAACCTGTGTCGACAAAACGTATACAGGTTGTATACAGGCTTCATCATTTTGCGTATATGCATTGTTTTCGTCAAAGAGCAACGAAGCTTTTTCGTCGATATATTTTGTTTCGCTATATCTGTCTTTCGCTATGTAATTATGAATTTTCCAATGCTTTATAACTACAACGCCGCTATCAAAGGGGATTATAAACTTCTTTGTTATGAGCAGCCGCATGTCGTCATCGTTTGCACGACAAATAAGCATTATTGATTTTGGTTTGTTTACGAAACCGTCATCGTCCGCGCGCATTCCCAAGTGAAAATACAAAAGCTGGCTACTTTGTGGCATTTCCAGAAATGCGTCGCTGTCAATTATTGTTTTTGCGAACATTCTACGTTCTGCCATTGGCTATTCTCCTTTTACTGTGCTCGCTGGCCCGTAATCTTTCGCCGCGGTTTTGTATGTAATCTAACGCTGATTCGTGGTTGCGCCGTTCCTTTTCCGCGTTCTTAGCCGCTTTGAAAACCTTGTATTCTCCGCAAGAGGCGTGACAGCCGATTTCACGCCTCGTACAATTTTTACAACACATTCTACCACTCTCTCAAAACGGGAGAGGCCCCGTGTCGTCGTTGATTTCGGGTAAGTCTTCAATCCTAGGCGGTTTCTCATCACTCTCGGCTTTGGGCGATAAGAATTCGACTTCGTTGGCGATTATTTCCGTTACGTACCGCTTTGACCCGTCCTGCGCCTCGTAAGAGCGTGTTTGTATGCGCCCCGTGACTGCGCATTGTTTGCCCTTTGAAAGATACCTGCAACAATTATCCGCCAGCTTGTCCCAAACAACCACGGATAAAAAATCTGCTTGGTTATCGCCGCTTTCGTCTTTGTAAGGGCGGTTAACAGCCAGCGTGAATTTACATACGGCTTTTCCGTTTTGCGTGGTATTTATCTCTGGGTCTTTGGTTAACCTGCCAATGCCTATCCACTTATTCACTTGCTTTTCCTCCTAAAATTTCAATTATTCGTTTCCCGGCGTCTGCTTTCTTGCAAAACCGCCATTCCACGGGGTATTTTCCGCTCATAGTTACCATGATTTTCTGCATTTGCGCGCCCGTCATTTTCGTGCGCTTGCTTTTCCAGTCACAGGGCAGCGTTTCTTCCTCAATCAAGACGATTACCTTTGCCCCGCAGTCCCGCGCCCTCAAAAGCTCGTTCCGGAAGCGCACGTGGTGTTTCCCTAGATTCCCCGAAAGTTCCAAAATGCTGGATTTCCTCTCAACAGAAAGTTTTGGATTTGTCCGCGAAAGGGCATAGTCTCCGTAAGCCAGTGCCACCGGGGGCGAATAAAATTGCCCGATTTTGTCAAAATATTCGGTGATATGTAAATTCCGCTTTTCGCGTGAATCTATGAAAATCATTGTTCACCTCTCCGATACACTCGTTTTTCGTCCGGAAAGCCAGGATATTTCACATTGAGGTAGCCTTTCACGTATGCCAGCAGATTCTTACGCTCCGTGGTCTGGTCAAGGCGGTAATGGCACTTATCGCATAAGGTGACTATGTTCTGTTCAATACCAAGTCCATTTGCGCTGCGCGGTATGTAATGCGCGTTAGGGCTTGCTTTGGTGCTTCCGCACACACAACAGCAATGCAGATCGCGCTCCCAAACGGTCTTTTTGACCTTCGGGGAAATATCACACGCTTTTGTTCTTTTGCTTTTCATCTGCCTCCTCCATCAACGCCAACATACTGGCCAACTCATCGGGTGATTTTACCTCGATATCCAACCGCTTAGCCTCGTCCACCGTCCCGTCAATCAGCCGCGCCATTTCCTTGCTGTCATACAAATGCGTTTCCTTGTAGGGGACGTACAGATTCCACTCTTTTCCGCTCTTGTCAACTTCATTGCCGACGTATTTCAGGTACTTATAGTAGCTTCCCGATTCCACACCCACGGGGAGTTTTATAACTATCTGTTCTCCGTCGTAAGACGCCAACGTACCATAACTGACGACTAGCATATACTTGATTTCGTCGTCGCCGGAACCAAGTTTTTCGGCGATTTTATTTACGAGCAAATGGAAATACGAGTTGGCCGACAAACTTCGTTTTTCTCGCCAAACGTCGAGGTCAACCTTGATTAGCTTTTTGGCGGCGTTATTATGACTTGTAATCGTAGTTAGCAGCTTGTCCAGTTCGGAGCAAAGGGGTAACCTCCGGCTCCGTTCCAGCGCAAATTTTAAGGTCACTTCCCCGCTCGGAAGGTCTATCTCGTGCTGCTTGTAAGTTGCTTTTATTTTCATGGCACCTCCTTCAACTTGACGCGCAAGCTCCCCTTTACGGGACTTTCCCTCAAATACTTTTTATAGATATCGGGCAATTCCTTTTCAATCCGCTTACCGTCAAGCGCCTGTCTGGTTGTCGGCGCGACATAGGTCAGTTTCAACAATTCGCTCTCATAAGACTTAATCCCGCGTTTTTCCATCGCCGAATAAATCTCGTCATAAAGCGTTTTCTGAACGTCCTTATACGCCGCTATTTGATTTTCAAGCTCCGCAATCTGCGTTTCGCACCGAGCGAGATTTTCCAATTTTCCCGTGTCTACTTCTAAAGTCGGGAGGTTTTGCCGATATATCCTCCCTTCGCGCTCGGCCGCCAGCAATTCTTCGATTTCCTCCACAGGCTTGGGGCTGATTTCGATAACTTTAGAGTTCTCCGGCTGCAAGTGGAACGCAATAAATTTGTCCGCTTTTTCGGCAAGCAGATAATTGTAAATTCCCAGCTGCCAAGCAAGCGCGTCTTTGTCCAATTTCGCCGATGTCTTAAAGTCTATAAGCACAAGCCCGTTTTTGTCTTTTGCTAAGAGGTCGTAAGTCCCCGCGATTTCGTCGTTATAAACGATTGTTTCGCTCGAAACGGGGGTAAATCCCAAGTCGGACATAAGCTGTATGTAGTCCAGAAACTCGGTCGTAAAGCCCACCGTACCGTCTGAAATGTAATCGGCTATCTCCTGGTGAACAAGGCTTCCGTACTTCGCTTTTTTGTTCAGCACCTCGGGGTCAACGTTTCCAAAGTCAGCCGAAAGTCCGTGCTTTTTCATCAGCTGGGTTACGGATATTAACTTTCGGGGTTCGCCCTTGCCATGCAGCCAGTAGCTGTGGTCGTCGGCATTAAATTCAATTTTCTTCATGATTTTCCTTTTTCGAGTTAATCTTAGCTAGAGCTTCTTCCTGCATGGATATAGCTTTCTTGAGTTGCTCGTCGGTGACTTCCAGCGGCGAGCATTTAAACCGCGCCGAAACCTTTTCAAGGGTTATTCCCAATTCCTCGGCCTTCGCTAAAATCTCCTTGCTTGGAGGGGTTATAGGCTTGCCCGCGGGTTTTCCTTGGTTGTTAATCGCGTTCAAAACCTCTTCCGCGCTCGCAACCGACGAAGTGGCGCCAATACCCAAAATCCCCAAAGCCCTGCCGACCGCCGACGTTTCGCAGTTTTCAATAAACGATGTTTTGTTTATATAACTGCTGCTTTCCTTTTCCTGCGCGTGCCCTACCGATAAGATTATGCTATTGTTTTTCACGGTGGCTTTCATCGTCACTACGCCGTTTTCAAGGCTTAAAATTTCCGTCTCAATGCTTCCGCCCGGGAACAGCTCCCAAAACGCGAGAATACGCTGATTGACTTCTACATAGTCCTTTCCTTTTATGTCCGTCTTTTTAAGCCTGTCGTTTACTTCATTTAAAACTTTTATGTCCATCTTTCCTCCTTCGGTCTGTCTCGTCAGACGCGGGCGACCATCCCAGCGTGACGGGCGCAAGTGCCCGTTTCGACTAATAATCCCAAATGTTGTAACGCTCCTCCCAGCGTTCTTTTTCTCCGGCTTCGCAGGCGTCCTTAAACTCCCTGTAAGCGTCATCATGGAAATAATCTTTTAATTGCTCCTCTGCCTCATCGCTTTCTAAGTCAACTCCCCATGACTTTGCTACATCTTTTACCAGCAATGATGAGATTTCATATTCGTACTCGTCGAGGTCAAAGTAGTATGTCAATGTCATGATTTATCCCCCAATATATCCCGCACAATGGCGGGGCGGTTTATCTGCGGCTCTTGCATTTCCTGTTTTACGATTCTCACGATATCCGCCCAGCTTAGGCTCTTTGCCCATGCAATGTACTCGTCCTTTGTCATGCCAGTTTCCTCGCCGCCTCGTAGCGTTGCAGTGCCTTAGCTATCAGCTCTTTTCTGATTTTCGCTAACTTCTTTTCGCGCTTTTTCATAGCTCCTCCTTTCTTTTTTCCATTTATCGACCGCTTCATATTGCTTTTTAAGCCGCCCTAAACACGCCCTTATCCAGTCCGTTATCGAATCGTAACCGCATGCTTTGAGCTTTCTTTCGTCCAACAGTTCCAGCCACTCGCGCGGGATTCGGACGCTTAGCTTGTAAGTGCCCGGCTCCAAAGGCTTTCTCTTCTCCATACGCACAGCGAGCAAGTCAATTTCGTGCCGGTCGTATAAATCTGTCGGCAGCACGTCCAGCAGGTCACACATTAGCGTGAGCGTTCTCCTGTTCGGTAGCACTCGTCCGCCTACAAAGCGGCTCATGTTGCTTTCGTCGGTTTTAATCTTTTCCGCAAACTCAACCTGCTTTATGCCCCGAATTTTCAAAACTTCTCCGATTTTAGGCATGTCCACCTCCTTAAATCCAAACGGTTAGACCCTCGTTGCCAATGCTAAAATCTACCGCATCTTCTTCCCATATTGCTTTCAGAATCAGCACAGATATTAACTCTTTATTGCTAAGCGACTTTATGGTATCGGATTGCTTTTGTTTAAGACATTCAGCTTTTCCAAAAGTAATATTCGTATCATCTTCACTTATTAGCCCCAAATCGCAATCCGTGCGTTTGACAGTAACAAACACTTCGTCTTTACAACTTCTAACTAAGTCAGATACTTTCATTTGCTCGCCCCCTGTAAAACAATTTTTGCGTATCGGATTGCTTCCGTGTATTCGGTCAGCCATTGCGCGTTATTTTCGTGCACTGTCTTAACCTGTCCCTCAAATTTTGTAATCGTCCCAAAGAAACACCCGCAGCGTACATAGATTTCGCTCAACGTTTTGAAAAAATATGTACAACCCTTGCGCGAACCGATACAGTCAATTTTTAGAACTTGGTCTACTTGGTCTTTTAGGTTTTCAAATTTTAGATTATTGTCGAGATTGCACCTCTCGCCAAACGAGCACCACTCGCCAAACGAGCACCTCTCGCCAAACGAGCACCTCTCGCCAAACGAGCACCTCTCGCCAAACGAGCACCCCTCGCCAAACGAGCACCCCTCGCCAAACGAGCACCTCTTGCCAAACGAGCACCACTCGCCAAACGAGCACCTCTTGCCAAACGAGCACC
>ENA-UOOK01001304-UOOK01001304.1-fermentation-metagenome-genome-assembly--contig:-NODE-1304-length-32820-cov-12.724371_pt1 | contig 32820 bp, 26 predicted proteins | sample MGYA00245777_ERZ724023 | MGnify/ENA primary metagenome ERZ724023 (study PRJEB28704, sample SAMN03018312) | fermentation metagenome | biome: anthropogenic terrestrial biome; feature: soil...
AATTTTTGTCCATCTTGTTTTGGGTTTTTGTGTCAACTTTTTTCAGGACAAGTCACTAATCACTATTTGATTGGTTTTGAGTAGGGCTTTAATAGTTCCAAACTTCGTTTTTTAGGGAATAAGATTAGGATTTGAAGAAAATTGATTTATTATTGGTTATTTTATAGCCTGCCACCAAGCTTTTTTATATCTTTGCACTAAATAAAAACTACCCAAAATGAAATTTACAGCAGAACAAATTGCCTCTTTGTTAGGTGGAGAAATAGTTGGAGATAAGAATGTTGTTGTTAGTTCTCTTTGCAAGATTGAGCAAGGAACTCAAAATGCTATGTCCTTTCTTTCCAATCCAAAATATGAACATTATATTTATGACACTCAGGCTTCTGTGGTAATCGTAAATAAGGATTTTGTGCCAGAGAAAGAAGTCAAAACAACTATGATTAAGGTTGATGATGCATATGCTTGTTTTGCAAAGGTATTGGATTTATACAATGAGTTCCTTCTAAATAAAACAGGAATTTCTTCCCTTTCCTTTATCTCTAAAACTGCAACTATGGGGCAAGATGCTTATGTTGGTGAGTTTGCTTTTATTGGTGAGGGAGTAAAAATGGGCAAGAATGTAAAGATTTATCCTCACGCTTACGTTGGAGATAATGTTGTGATTGGGGATAATGTAACTTTGTTTTCGGGAGCAAGAATTTATCATTTGTGTGTAATTGGCAATGGTTGTGTAATTAATTCCGGAGCAATTATTGGTGCTGATGGCTTTGGTTATGCTCCTTTGGAAGATGGTTCATTTAAGAAGATTGCTCAAATAGGTAATGTTGTTTTGGAGGATAATGTTGAAATTGGAGCAAATACTACAATTGATAGAGCAACTATGGGAAGCACTCTAATTAAAAAGGGAGTTAAGTTGGATAATTTAATACAGGTGGCTCATAATGTTATTATAGATGAAAACACTGTTATTGCAGCACAAACAGGGCTTGCAGGAAGCACAAAAATAGGTAAGAATTGCTTTATTGGAGGTCAGGTTGGATTTTCAGGACATATAACAATTGGCAATAATGTTAAGATTGGGGCTCAATCAGGTATAATGTCCAACGTGAAAGATGATAGTTCTTTGTTTGGATACCCAGCTTGGGAGGCTCGTTCCTATATGAAAAGCTATTCTGCTTTTAGAAAACTCCCAGCTCTTTTGGAAAAAATAGATGCACTTGAAAAGAAAATCAAACTCTTAGAGAATAAATAATATCTAATCTTTAATTATTTAGCAGCTACGAAAGTTTCACACTAATTAAGTGTAAGAACTCTTCTCTTGTTTCTTTTCTTAGGAAAGCACCAGTAAAATCGGAAGTAGTTGTAACAGAATTTTGTTTTTGCACTCCTCGCATGCTCATACAAAGATGTTGAGCCTCAATAACCACAGCAACTCCCAAAGGGTTTAAGGTTTCTTGTATGCATTCTTTTATTTGTTTTGTCAAACGTTCTTGCACTTGTAATCGCCTTGCAAAGCATTCCACAACACGAGGTATTTTACTTATTCCAACAATTGTTCCATTTGGGATATAGGCAACGTGAGCCTTGCCAACCATAGGCACCATGTGATGTTCGCAAAGTGAGTAAATTTCAATCTCTTTCACAATTACCATTTGTTTATAGTCTTCATGAAACATTGCAGAGCGAAGTATTTGCACAGGGTCTTCATCGTAGCCATGAGTAAAGAACTGCATTGCCTTTGCAACTCGCATAGGAGTGTCTAAAAGTCCCTCACGTGAGGCGTCTTCTCCCAACAAATTTAAGATTTCCTTATAATGAGATGCAAGTTTTTTAAGAGTTTCAGGGTTATATCTCTCTATTTTGGTGTATCCATTGTCTTCCATAGCTATTTTGTTTTATCTGTTAAATCTTGATTTGAGCTTGCAAAATTATAAAAATAATATACTCTATTCAAATCAAAAGATAGAAAATTGGAATCAAAAGACAATTTATCAAAATCAAAAGATAAATTTTTATAATCAAGAGTTATTCAAACAATAAACAAACCTTATTACTCCAAACATTAATTAATGCTCAACAAGGTTTGTTTTTGCGAAAAAAAAGAGCTTTTCGTTTTGATTGAAAAGCTCTTTTATATCTTAAATTATGTGTTTTAGAATCTTATTCCAACAGTCATTTGAGCTAAATGATTAACGGAGTTTAGCTTAATTTCTTCTCCATCATATTCAAAGAAACTTGAATTTCCTTTGGTGTAAGCATAGGCAAAGTCCATAAAGAAGTTCTTGTTCTTGTATCCTACTCCAAAAGTTGTAGATGTAGCTCCGGCATTATTTATATCAATATTATTCTGGTCTTTATCGTAAGGGTTATCCATTATGCAGTATCCTGCTCTTAGGGCAAAGACTCCCAACTTAACTTCTGCACCAATTCTTAGAGTGTTTGCTGGTCTGTAATACTCCTGTATTCTATTATTTATAGTGTTTTCTTTTCCTATATTATTACTTAAACGATACTTCATTCCATTATAGTTAGTGTATTCGTAGTCTGCGGAAATGGAGCCTGCAACCTTTGATTTATTATCTCCCAAAACAAAAGCTAAAGAGCCTAAGAACTTAAATGGAGATTGCAAATCGTAAACAATAGGTGCCCATTCTGATCTTCGGGTCTTCAAAAACGAAACCTCTGATGTGAAGTTATCTTCAATGGAATAGAAGGTTGGAGAGTGGATTGCCGCTCCCAAACGGAACCAATTGATAGGTCTAACAATTGCTCCAAACTTAAAGTTAATTCCTGTTGCATTCAAATAGTAGTTCTCGTTATAAACATATTCTTTTGAAGGATCGCTTGCAAGCTGCTCTGTAAATGAAGCTTCGTTATTGTAGTTTGCCATTGGAACACCTATTGTTCCTCCTAAATAGATGAAATTATTAATATTTGTAGATAGAGAAAAGGTCATCTCATTTATGGATCCAAATTCTTTAAAGGCACGAATTTGATTAACATTATTGCCTTTAAATATGGAAGTGTAGGCATTTAAAACTGTGTCGTAATCAACAACATATGCTTGGAAGAATTCCTCCATAAAGGCTTCATCAAAACCATTATCAATAATGTGAGAAGCAAAAGAGTTTGTAACATTATCTCTTTGGAATATGGTTCTATTTCCATAAGATTTTAATCTATTTATTCCAAAGCTCAATTGAACTCCTTTAAATGTTTCGTTTGATGGTTTGAAGTAGAAAAGAGCTGCAATATGTCCGAAATTTAAGTTAGCTCTATCGTCCATTGACTTTAATCCATTGGCATTAGCTTCTGTAAATGTCCAATTTAATCCTGTTGAAAAGGATATTTCACTTGAATTGAACATTCCAAGTCCTGCTGGGTTAAAACTTGCTGCTGTTAAATCGCCACCTAATGCACCAATAGCTCCTGCTCTTGAAAGGTAATTAGATGTTCCATTAAGTCCATATTGTGATAATCTTAAAGCATCTGTGGCTACCTGTGCTGATAAACTGCCTACAAATAAAAGGCTTGTTATCAATAAAAGTATCTTTTTCATTTTATTTCTATGTTTTATTTTGTTATTAATTATTGTTTAATCTTTATTAGTTAGTTATCTTCTGGAACGACTTGAAGAGGAACTTGAAGAAGAGCTTCTGCTACTTGAAGATGTGCCAGAGGAACGTGAAGAGCTTGAAGAAGGAGAAGAGAATGTTGAACGAGACCTTGAAGAACTACTATTATTATATGTTCTTGTAGGTTGATTATTTGACCTACTGCTATTATAAGTATTACGATTGTTATTAGTACTTCTAAACTCATTATTTGTTCTTGGCTGACGAGTTGCAGGAGGACTATATGTTCTTGTATTTTGTCTGTTATTATTGTTTAAACGCTCGTTGTTAGTTGTACGGGTGTTAGTGTTTATACGTTCATTTGAATTATTACGAGTAGTGGTTTGTCTGTTAATGTTAGGATTTGTTTCTCTGCGTTGGGTATTAATAGTTCTGCTTTCAAGTCTTTCTGGTTTGTTAAACCTTGTATTTGTTCTATTGTTTGGGTTTCTGTTTTGGTCTAAATCACTTGTACGACTTAATGTTCTTTCCGTAGGAAGAGTTCTGCTACTTGTAATTGCAGAAGAATTATTTCCTGCTCTTGAACTTGCAGCTCTACTAATTGAACTTTCTGCTCTCGGATTTGCACGCTCTGTACCATATCTTGAATTATATTTATCTCCAAAGGTTCTTTCTCTTGTGTTTTCAGTTAAATCTTTTGTTGTACTTGCTAAGCTTCTACGTCCATAATTAGGATCGAAAGGCCTTGGGCGATTAAAGTTTGAGTTATAGTCTCTTTGGTTATAGTAACAAATATTATGATGATGGTAATAATAACCATAATAATATGGGTTATAATATCCCCAACCCCAATAACTATATCCCCAATAAGGATTATAATAATAAGGATTATAGTATGGGCTATAATATCTGTAATAAGAAGGATACCACCAGCTATATCCTAAATATATACTTGTTCCCCAATAATAAGGGTCGTAAGTGTACCAATACAAATTAGTATAATAGTCATCGTAGTAGTTCACCCAAACATAAGGACGATGAAACCTACGAATACGAGCTGAATAAGCATAATCGTAATAGTCATCTTCATCATATTCTTGATAAGAACTACTATATGATTTCTCTTGGTCAGAGTAATAATTACTATCTTGCGATGCGTAATTATTGGAGTCCAATGCTTGATCTTGTGAAGAGGAAGCTCTTTTCAATCTCTCGTTATACTCTCTTGAACTTTTAGCATAACTCTTAGTATCTTTATCCATTGAAGAAAGAGATGTTCTTTTCTCAACTTCTTGATACTGTTGTGGATCGCTTGGATTATAATAAACGTCATCGTAACCCATCAATCCAGATTGCAAAGAACAACTGCTTAAAAGGGAAATAGCCGCTATTGCAATTACTCCTAAGTTGAATCTCAATGTTTTCATATCTATAATATTTTATTGTTTAATTATCTAACTATAAACTTTACTCAACTAAAACATAGCAAAACTTATGCCAAAGTAGTCTTAAATAATAATAAAATTGATTTATAATACAGAATTGTTAATATTTAATATTATTCTTAAACTTCTTAAATCTCTAATTTCAAGTTCTAAATGCCAAGTTTATAAGGTTTTATTTAAGCCCAAATGAAACTTGATTCCATTTTACTGAAACTTGATTCTAATTTCTTGGAATCAAGATATAATTTTTTGGAATCAAGTTTTAATTTCTTAGAATAGCATATCACAAACATTATACCAAACCCCCAATCATATTGATAAGACTATACCCAAATAATACTAAAATTAAGAGGCATTTATTTTTATTTGTATCTTTGCAAATCTAAAAATAAACAGAAAAACCAGAAGAAAATGGCAAAAGATTTTGTAACACGCAAAGAAAACTATTCAGAATGGTATAACGAATTGGTTGTAAGAGCAGGTTTAGCTGAAAATTCAGCAGTAAGAGGATGTATGGTAATTAAGCCTTATGGCTATGCAATTTGGGAGAAAATGCAAAGAGCATTAGATGATATGTTTAAGGAAACAGGACATCAAAATGCGTATTTTCCTCTCTTTATTCCAAAATCGTATTTTGAGAAAGAAGCTGAACATGTTGAGGGTTTTGCAAAAGAATGTGCTATTGTAACTCATCACAGACTTAAACCCAAGAGCGATGGTTCAATTGGATTGGAGCCAGACCCAGAAGCAAAGCTTGAAGAAGAACTAATTGTTCGCCCAACAAGTGAAACAATTATCTGGGATACTTATAGAGGATGGATACAATCTTATAGAGACCTTCCAATTCTTTGTAATCAATGGGCAAATGTTGTTCGCTGGGAAATGCGAACAAGAATGTTTCTTCGTACGGCAGAATTCCTTTGGCAAGAAGGGCACACAGCTCACGCAACAAAAGAAGAAGCCATTGAAGAAACAGCAAAAATGCTTAATGTATATGCTTTCTTTGCAGAGAACTTTATGGCTATGCCTGTTCTAAAAGGAACAAAATCGCCCAACGAACGCTTTGCAGGAGCCTTAGATACCTATTGCATTGAAGCAATGATGCAAGACGGGAAAGCTCTTCAAGCAGGCACATCACATTTCTTAGGACAAAACTTCGCAAAAGCATTTGACGTTAAATTCCTTTCAAAAGAAAATAAATTAGAATACGTTTGGGCAACTTCATGGGGAGTTTCCACACGTTTAATGGGAGCTTTAATAATGTGTCATTCCGATGATAATGGATTAGTTCTTCCTCCAAAACTTGCCCCAACACAAGTTGTAATCATACCAATTTATAAGACCCAGGAGCAAAAGGAAAAGGTAAATCAAGAAGCTCAAATCATAATGCAGGAACTTAAACAATCCGGTATTTCTGTGCAATATGATGCAAGAGAAGAATATAAACCAGGTTGGAAATTTAATGAATACGAGTTTAAAGGAGTACCTGTAAGAGTAACCATAGGAGCAAGAGACCTTGAACAAGGGGTTGTTGAAATCGCAAGAAGAGATAATCTCACCAAAGAAACTCTTCCAATAGAGGGAATAAGTCAAAAGATAGTAAAACTATTAGATGATATACAGGATAATCTATTTACAAAAGCCCTTTCGTTTAGAGAAATGGGCACAAGAAAGGTTGATACTTGGGAAGAGTTTTTAGTTGAAATTGAAAAGGGAGGATTTCTTTTATGTCATTGGGACGGAACCCCCGAAACAGAAGAGAAGATAAAAGAACTCAGCAAGGCAACCATTCGTTGTATTCCATTAGACGCCTTAGAAGAAGAAGGAAGATGTATCTTTTCAGGAAAACCTTCCGCAAAAAGAGTTGTCTTTGCAAGAGCATATTAATACGATAATAAAATATAGAAATACCATTTTCAAAATAAAGAAAAGGGCAATTTCTTATTAATTTTACAAGATACTAATTTTAATACAACGATATGAAAAAACTATTCTTTCTTTCCGTTATTATGTTTCTTGTTGTAAATACTTTTGCTCAACCTAAGATTTATTCTAATGAATATGCTGAAAAAATGAGAGAGATTGAAGCAAAATACAAAGATGCCATTGGAGTAGACTCCACAAGTGCTATTTTCTATAAAGATAAAGATACAGAGAAGTTCTACAACATTTGGGCTTTGTTTTTGAGTGATATGAGTAAATACTTTCGTGCCAATAACCTTGTTCTAAATGAGAAACTCTTCTTTCGAGTGTTTTTTTCTAATGATGGTAAAATAGAATACTTGTTTTATAATCCACTGAAAAAAGATTCCGCTCTTTTAGAGAAGAAGAATAAAAAGAGGTTTGAAAAGCTATTAAAGGCTTTTGCTAAATCATATAAAATAGATATAGAATTAAACGAGAGGTTTAAGCAATGCGGAGTGGGTAATTTTCAAATGTAACACTACTAAAAAGAAAGAATATGACAATAGAGGAAAGAATTAAGGATTATTTTGAAAGAGTATCTACTCTAAGGAGGTTTCTTTGACATTGATAAGAAGAAGAAACAAATAGAAGAAGAAACCCAAGTATCGCTTTTACCAAATTTTTGGGATGATGCCTCAAAAGCAGAAACCTTTTTAAAGAAAATAAACGAAAAGAAAATATGGACAAACGCCTTTGATATAGTTGAAAAAGCCTATCAAGAAATCAAAGTTTGGCAAGAGTTCTATATAGCGGGGGAAGTCTCAGAAGAAGAATTAGAAGAACACTTAATCAATTTCCAGAAACAATTAGAAGACTTAGAGTTTAAAAGAATGCTAAGCAATCAAGAGGATAAGCTATCGGCAATCATAACCATAAATGCTGGAGCTGGTGGAACAGAAAGCTGCGATTGGGCTTCAATGCTTATGAGAATGTATATACGTTGGGCAGAAAGGCATAACTATAAAGTAAGTGAAGTAGATTATCAAGAAGGAGACGTTGCAGGAATAAAGAGTGTTACTCTGGAAATTGAGGGTGAATTTGTGTTCGGCTATCTTAAAGGAGAAAGCGGAGTGCATCGCTTGGTAAGACTTTCGCCCTTTGATTCTGCCAACAAACGACACACTTCCTTTGCTTCGGTTTATGCTTACCCTGTTATAGATGAGAATATAGAAATAAACATTAACCCTTCCGATATAGAGTGGGATACTTTCCGCTCAGGGGGACCAGGAGGACAAAACGTGAATAAGGTAGAGACAGCCGTACGTTTACACTATAAGCCTGAGAATATAATAATAGAATGCCAGCAAACCCGTTCCCAATTGCAAAATAGAGAAAAGGCTATGCAGATGTTAAAGTCTCAACTTTACGAAATAGAACTAAGAAAAAAGAAAGATAAAATAGCCCAAATTGAAGGCTCAAAGAAGAGAATAGAATGGGGCTCACAGATAAGAAACTATGTGCTTCACCCATACAAATTAGTAAAAGACCTTCGCACAAATACCGAAACCTCCAACACTCAAGCTGTATTGGATGGTGATATAGACGACTTTATAAAGCAATACCTTATGGAATTTGCATCTTAAAAGGAATAGAAAAATTCAAATAAGAACTTAGAGAAATAGAATCAAGTTTCAATAAATTAGAATCAAAAGATAATTTTATAGCTTTTGATTCTAATTTTTTATAATCAAATATCAGTTTAATGGTAGAAAGGAATGAATTTTACCTTAATTGATTTATGTTTGGTACTATTTTATTTAATGTCAGTATTATTTATATGGAGAATAATAGTACTAACAAAGAGCTTTGTTTAGAAGAAATAGCTTAAATGTATTTGAAATCCTTTCCATCTGGCATTTGAATAGTAGCTCATTTTTTGAAGTCCAAAATAATAAACTCCTCCTAATGAAACATTTCTATTAAAATCGTAACCAACGCCTAAATGAAAGCCTAAGTCCAAGGTGCGAAGGGCATAGTCGGAGAAGGTATTCTCTGTTACTTTCCCATAATAGTCAGGGTTGATTGCTGTGGTGTCTCTAAGGTCTTCAATTTCTGATTTGCCACCAAGCCCAATGGTGAAAAAGGGAGAAACTGCAATATACATACCTCTTGATAGCCTATCATCTCCAAACTTAATCAATATTCCTAAAACTCCTTCCAGCAAGTAAGCATTAACATCTCCTTTGGTGTGAAAAGGGATTTCGTATTTATAGCCTTTGTTCTGAAACGATAAAGAGGGCTGGAAATACATATTATACACTAATCTCTTTTCTCCAACAAACCCTGCTTTCCAGCCAAATTTATAGTCCCCGCTGCCAGCGTTATCAAAGCTTCCGCCAATGCGTAATCCAAACTGCCAAGGCTGATTAGAAGATTTTACTTTGCTTTTTACGGGTTGAGCATTAAGTAAGGTGCTAATAAATAAAAAGATAGAAAAACAAATAGTTAAAAACCAACGTGTTTTTATTTGAAACTTGTTCATTTTTATTTAGGATTTTCTAATTGGTAAATTGTTTTAATAAGATTTTCTCCTGCTCCAATGCGATAGCCTTCCGAAAGAAATACTATTTCTCCTTTTGTTGTTATTAAAAGAAGAATAGGGAAATTATCTTTAAAGTCTTTGTTTAGGGCTTTTTCAACTATCTTTAATATCTTTCTATTTTTGTCAATTGCAAATATTGATTGCTCTGGAAGGTTCTTATAATTTTTCTGGGAGAAATCAGAGGTTAGTTTGTCATCAGGAACTAAAAACAATAATCCTCCTTGCCATTGTTCAAATTCTTTCTTTAAAAGAGGTATGTCAGCCATAACATGACGGGTTGGTTCTTTTTGTGGGTCTAAAATTGCAAGCACTAAACCCTTAGAATTTGTAAGTTGAGAAAGAGAGGTTGAGGTTTTATTTTCTATTTTTACAGAAGTCTTCATATTAATTTGTCCTTCCACTTTCAGAGTTTGAGGTATCTCTCTTAGCTGAACAAATATATCGGAGCTTGTATTGGGTTTGAGTTCAAAGTAATTTGTTTTAACGTAAACTGTTCCATCATTGGCTCTATTGCCTGTTAGTAAACGATAATAGCCTGCATCTAATATTAGTTTCTCTGGGAATTCCTTAAATTTAGGGTCGTATTCGTAATCTAAGGTTACAAATTTACCATCAATAAACTTTGCAATTGTAAAATGGGAATAGTATTCTGGTTTGATTTTATTTGTTGCTGCGTAGTTATGAACATTTAAAACTGCTTTATTGTTTTGTTGGTTGGTTTCTTTACTTTGTAGGGCTGTTTTCCATTCTCCATCCTCGTAATACTGACTATTAGCTGTTGCCCAATCATACTTTGCTGCAAAGCCTAATGTTCTTGCTAAGGCAACGAAAAGTATTTCTCTTGAAACCTTATCAGCTTGTTTCATACTCAATACTCCTTGTGGGGAAATCTGACAATTATAATAATTCTCGGTTTGGTTTAGTTCTATGTTTTCTTTTACCCATGTTGCAATTTGAGAAGCAGAGGTTATTTCAGTTTCACCAAATATTTCTTCCTTATTATTATAAATATATTCTCTCCAAGGGGTTATTAGTTCCAATTGTATTCTTGGATTAAGAACATAGTTTTCCAATATTTCTTTTGAGTAATTCTTTGGATTCTTCTTTTTTAGGAACGTGTTGAGATGGCTTTGCAATATTTCTTTTGGGGTATCTCTGAGGTCTTTTTCATATATTAGTTTGAGAATAGTTATTGCCTCTGGAATGTTTTTATTTTCTCTTAAAAAATCTTCAATTGCCTTATAATTTCCCCAGCTATTCTTTATGGCATTTGCAATATCTAATGAATCAAAATTAACAAGTTCAGAAATAAGTCCTTTTATTCGCTTATCATTAGGGAAGGTTGAGATATATACATTTCGGATTGAGTCTTCGTATAGTAAACGCTTGGCATTTTGTTGAGCTTTCTGTTCTGAAATAGTTTCAATTGCTCGTGGAATAGGAGGAACAATTTCAAGCAATTCTTCATATTCTCTATTCTTATTAGGCATTAAGGTAAGATAAATTGTATCTGTTTCTTTAACGCTTATCTTTTTATATGTGTAGTTATTTCCTTTATTTGCCCAAATCATTAAATCTCCAAGACCGGTTGTAAGAAATGTCAATCCATTTTCATCTGTCTTTTTTTCTACCAAAGGATAATACTCTGCATAATTATATAGTCCAAAATCAACACTTGCATCCACAACTGCATTATTTTTATCTGTAACCTTAACATAAATTTTCTTTGTTGGGGCGTAGTTTGATAGGAGATTAATTCTTGAATATAGGTCAGTCTGATAGTTTATTTCTTCCTTCCCTTTGTAGCCTGCACCAAAAACTGTTGTATGAACCATCATAGCTCTTTTTACAGGGGCGTCAAACCATGCAAAGTTGAGTTCGGCTTCGGGTTCACAAGCTCCCAGATAATACCATTTGCCATCAATCCAAACCTCCACCCAAGCATGATTATCATCGGTATGAGCCCAACGAGGAGTGTAGCATTGGCGAGCAGGAATAGAAACAGAGCGAAGAGCAGTTACGGTAAAGGTTGACTCTTCTCCACATCTTCCATGCGAAGTTCTTACTGTGGATAAAGGAGCTGATGTTCTGCCATCGGCTGCCTTATAATTAACATACTCATGACACCAATGGTTTACTTCTAATGCTGCATCATACATTGACATTCCTTTAATTCTATCTTTTAATTCATTAAAGAACACAACCCTTGCACTATCTAAGTTTTCATTATTAACTCTATATACTAAAACAAAATGTTGGAATATGTCTTCTGGTATTGTTTTTCCCCAAGAAAAGTAATCTCTTGCCTTAAAAGCATACTCTACTTGTTGAATAAAAAAGGATTCATCATAGTCTGCTATATCACTCAATGGCATATATGCCTTTAAGAAGTTTAATGCTTCTTCTTGTTCATTTGGTAATGAGGTTTTACTTACTTGTGCATTTGTTATAGGAGTAAATAAAGAAAGCACAATAACAAATAATAATAATATTCTTTTCATAGCTATTTCCCTAAGATTTTATTGTATTCAGTTGGATTTGACAAAAGATTAATTGCTTTATCAACCTCTTTGTCTATTTGTAAAAGAGATTCTATTCGTCCTTTTTGATTATAGTATCTAACAACAATCTCCGACAATAGAATTTCTTTTATATCATCTTTAAATTTGATTAAATCATTTTTCTTATCCTTTTCAATCTTTGCCTTTAATTCTTCTATTGTCTTAGCAATGTCATCACTATACTTTTCTTTATTAGATGTTTCTTCTAATTCCTTTAACATTCTCTCGGTTATTGTTGAATAGGAATAGTCTTTGTCTTTCAAATAATCAATAAACTGATTATATATCTGATCTGTTATCTTAAAGTCTTTTGCAGAAGGTATAGTAGGGTTATTTCTTACAAACTCAGAAGCAAAGTTAAAGGCATGGAATTTTGTTATAATTGCTATTGTAAGAGGGCTTGCATATTCTGGTTTAATCTCAATATCGGGCTCAATACCAAAACCATCATAAACAATTCTTCCTCCTTTTGTTTTGAAAGCTGTTTTTAAAGAGTCTGGAACTTTTGATGCCTTACCATCAGCATCTCTATGCGAATAATCTATTGCCTGAATGCAACGACCACTTGGAATATAATACTTGGAAACAGTTACCTTCATTTGAGCATTATAAGTTAAAGGAATAATATTTTGAACTAACCCTTTCCCAAAAGTTCTTTGCCCCATAACAATTGCCCTATCCAAATCTTGAAGACTGCCTGCCACAATTTCAGAAGCAGAAGCAGAAAAATTATCAACCAATACAACAATAGGTATATCTAAATCTGTAGCAGGGTACATTGTTTTAAAGGTTTGGTTCTTTTCGGTTATCTTGCCTTTTGTTGAAACTATATTTTGCCCCTTATCAACAAAAATATTTACAATCCCAACAGCATCGGTCAGAAGTCCACCTCCATTGCCTCTTAAATCAAGGATTAATCCCTTAATACTATTATTACTTGTTTTCTTTAAATCTCTAAAAGCGTTCAATACATTATTAGCAGCATCTTTTGTAAATTCGGTTAGTTTAATATAGCCAATGTCGTTTTTCAACATACCATAATAAGGAAGATTTTGAAGAGTTATTTCTTCTCTTTTAAAACTCTTTTCAATTTCTTTCCCATTCCTATTAACTTTTATTTTAATATCAGAACCTGCCTGTCCTCTTAAAAACTCTCTTACTTGATCAGAATTTTTATTAATAGCATTTTGTCCATTTACTTCTAATATAATATCCCCTGCTCTCAAACCTGCCTTATATGCAGGTAGTCCTTCATAAGGCTCGGATATAACCACCTTGCCGTCTTGTTGATGAATTAAAGCACCAATCCCTCCATACTGACCCATAAGTTGCAGTTTAACATCTTCAATATCCGATTCAGGAATATAATTAGTATAGGGGTCAAGTTTAGCCAGCATAGCATCAATAGCTGTTTTCATTAACTCTCCAGGATTAATATCATCAACATAATTCAAATGAAGATTCTTATAAACTGAAGAAAATATCTCAAGATTTTTTGATAATTCAAAGCCCTTATCTTCTTCTTGTGCATTTAGATTAAATGATAATACGATAAGAGCAATAATAAGTAAGCTAATTCTTTTGTGTAGCATAAAATTACATATTAAATTTGTGGGCAAAGATACTCCAAACAAACAAATCTAATTACCTTTTTATTGTATAAAATACACTTTTTTAAATAAAAAGTTTCTAAATCGTGATTTTCTTACTATTTTTGCAGGCTATAAAATTAAGGAAGAAAGTAATTAATAATAAATAACAATCAAAATGGCTATTATTGGCAAGATTAGAAAAAGAGCAGGCATTGCAGTTGCAGTTATAGCAATAGCTATCCTATCATTTGTTTTCAGCGACATATTTACAAGATCAAGCAATGTTCCAAATAATATTGCAACCATAGATGGAGTTGAAATAACCAGAAACGAGTTTGAGCAGATGTCTCAAACAATTGAAACCAACACAAAACAACAAAACCAAACTGATGTTTTAAATTCAGAACAAAGTTATATGGTTCGTCAGCAAGCATACCAAGAGCTTTTAAGTGAGAAGCTTCTAACAAGTGAGTACGATAAATTGGGAATAAATGTTGGTAAAGATGAAATGAACGATATGTTCTTTGGAGACTTTATACATCCAATGGTAATCCAAAACTTCTCCGACCCAAAAACAGGGACATATAACAAACAAGCAGTTTCTCAATACATAGCACAATTTGACAAACTTCCAGTGGAAGAACAAGCCTCTTGGAGAAATTTTGAACAATACATAAAGAGAAGCCGTTTACAAGAAAAATATGAAAGACTTATTTCAAAGAGTATGTATATGCCAAAGGCATTAGCAACACACCTAAGTAATGTTTACAATAAAACAACCACTTCACGTTATACCTTACTTCCTTTTTCCTCAGTTGCAGACAACACCATTAAGATAGAAGAAGCAGACTACAAAAAATACTACGATGAACATAAAAATGAATTCAAACTAATTGAAGAAATGAGAGACGTTGAGTTTGTTAAGTTCCCAATTGTTCCATCTCCACAAGACATTCAATATATCAACGATACAGTAGCAAATACCTTTATTGCTTTCCAACAAGTTCCATCTTCCGAAATACCAAGTTTTGTTTCAATAGTTTCAGACAAGTATTTTGACTCAAACTACTATAAAAAAGAAGCCTTTGCTCAGACTATACCTGATTCAATCCTTTCAAAAGTATCCTTAGGAGGCTTTATTGCACCATTCCAAAACGGAACCAATTGGGTAATGGCAAAGCTAATGTCCACACAAGCAAGACCCGATTCAGTTAGATTTTCAAGAATATTAATATTAAATAGTAATGCAGGTGGCGATATAAAAAGAACCCAAGAGGCAGCAACAAAACTAAAAGATAGTGTTTATTCTATTGTTGTGGCAGATGCATTAGGATTTGAGAATAATGTAGCTACATTCTCAGATGACCCAGAAGCTAAACAAAATATGGGAGATTCCGATTGGATGTTAGACGGGCAACTACAAGCAGATATATATAATTCCATCAACACAACTCCAATAGGAGGGATATTTGTATATGAAATTCCCAATAATATGGGTTACATGATAATAAAAGTAACTGGTAAAACAGAACCTGTACACAAACTCCAATTAGCAACAATTATAATGGAAATACGCCCAAGTGAACAAACCATAAATGAAATCAGAGACAAGGCAAACTCTTTCCTTGGGTCAGCATCAAATATGTCAGGCTTCACACAAGCAGCCCAAAAACAAAACCTCAATATTCTAACCTCACAAGTAAGAGATATGGACTACCAACTCAACGGAACTCCTTATGCAAGAGAAATAGTACGTTGGATATACAATAAAGAAACCAAGAAAGGTGATGTTGCACCAGAAGTATTTGAACTATCGGATATGTTTCTTGTGGTAGGATTAAAAGACATCAAAGAAAAAGGTGTCCTTACACTTGAACAAGTTAAACCATACATAGAAAATATGGTAAGAATGGAAAAGAAAGCTGAAATATTAATGAAAAAGGCCGAAGGATTAATTGCAACTGACAAAACCATAGATGCAATAGCTCTAAAAGCTAATACAGAGGTTGATTCCGCAGCCAATATTAGTTTTGGAGATCCTTATTTTGTTCAAGCAGGACCAGAAATGCGAGTTATCGGAACCCTTTCAGCAGCCAATAAAACAGGAATCCAAAAACCAATAAAGGGATATAATGGAATTTATATTGTAGAAATAGATGCAATAGGTCAAAGAGAAACCAAAGAAGACCCTCAAATGATACAACAAAGCTTTGGTATGAGAAATATGCAAAAAGCAGCACAATTGCGTCTTCCACTTCAAGTGCTTCAAGAAAAAGCAAAAATCAAGAACAATTTCTCTTTCTTCTTTTAAGAGAGTATAGAAAAGAATTAAAATAAAGATTTGGTAAAATGGATTCAAAAGACAAGAAAATATCTTTTGAATCCATTTTTTTATAATCAAAAGACAAAAAACTCAAATCAAAAGATAAAATAATTAATATTTAATCTAATAATCTGCGATATTTAATTATCTTTGCTTGTCAAAGAAATTAAAAGTAAAATGAGTATTAGCCCACAACCATTAACAAAGAAAGACAAGGTAGCAATAGTTGCAACAGCAAGGAAAATAAGCCTTGAAGAAATTAAGGATACATTAGAGTTGCTGGAAAGTTGGGACTTAGAAATTGTTATTGGCAAAACAATAGGGCTGGATAATGACCAATTTGCGGGCAACGACAACCAAAGGGCAGAAGATTTGCAGAGCTTTTTGGACAATAAAGAAATTAAAGCCATTTTCTTAGCTCGTGGAGGCTATGGCTCAGTAAGGATTGTTGAAAAATTGGATTTCTCAACATTTGCAAAACACCCAAAATGGATAATTGGCTATTCTGACCCAACCGTCTTGCTTTCGCATATTTATTTTAAGTATAATATTGAATCAATTCATGCAATTATGCCTTTCAATATTAGTAAAAATAATTTCCAATCATCAGCCATAACAAGTTTAAAAGAAACCCTATTCCAAAAACAAACCCTTAGAGAATTTCCATCAAACAAACAAAATAGAGAAGGAGAGGTTAAAGGAGATTTGATTGGAGGTAATTTGTCAGTTTTGTATAGTTTGCTTGGCTCTTCAAGTTTTGGAAATACCAAAGAGAAGATACTTTTTATTGAAGACTTAGATGAGTATCTTTATCATATTGATAGGATGATGCAGGCTTTGAAAAGAGCAGGTAAGCTAAAAGACTTGAAAGGGTTGATTGTTGGGGCGTTTTCAGATATGCACGATAATACAATTCCTTTTGGCAAAACAGCCAACGAAATTATCTTTGAGGCTGTTAAAGAGTACGATTACCCTATTGCTTTCAACATCCCAATTGGGCATATTGAAGAAAAAAATATTGCTTTTGTGGTTGGAAGAAAAACATCTCTTATTATTGATAAAGAAAACGTTATTATAAAACAATAGATTAAGAGTTATGGATACGTCAGTTAATTTTGGACAAAAGGGAGAGAAGATAGCGTTGGAGTATTTATTGGAAAAGAAATATCTTATTCTTGAAACAAATTATAGAAGTGGGAAAAACGAAGTGGATATTATTGCAAAGGATAAGGGAGAAATTGTTTTTATTGAGGTTAAGACCCGAAGCAATAATGTGTTTTGTGAGCCCGAATCAGCAGTAAAAAAGAATAAGCAAAGGGCAATAATTAAGGTTGCAAATAGTTATATTTTAAGAAATAATGTTAATGAAGAGGCTCGGTTTGATATAATTGCCATAGTTACGAATAGCGAAGGTGTAAAAATAAATCATATTGAACGTGCCTTTACACCAATGCCTTATTAAATAATGGAAAATAAAGAAAGAATATATTATAGTATTGGAGAGGTGGCTTTGGAGTTAGGTGTCAGTATTCCAACTCTTAGGTTTTGGGAAACTGAATTTAACCAAATCAAACCTCATAAGAATAAAAGAGGTGTTCGTTTCTATAAGAAGGAAGATATAGAACTCCTAAAACAAATACATTACCTCACCAAGACTTGCGGATATACCATTGATGGAACAAAAAACTATCTAAAAAATAAAGCAATTACGCAATCCATTAGTGAAAATAGCAGTCCTAATGTAGAGATTGTACGTTCGTTAAAAGAAATCAAAGAGTTTTTATTAGAATTGAAAGAGACCTTATGAATATACTAATACTTTGTACGGGTAATTCGTGCCGTTCGCAAATGGCTCATGGTTGGTTAAAACAAATTAACCCTTCTTTAAATGTCTATTCCGCAGGAACAATTCCAGCAATGGAAGTAAACCCTTTGGCAATTGAAGTTATGAAAGCATCAGGCGTAGATATTTCTTCTCATAAGCCCACAAGTGTTGAGGAATATTTAGAAATGGATTGGGATTATGTTATTACCGTTTGTGATGATGCAAAGGAGAGTTGCCCATTGTTTTTAGGCAAAACCAAAAACAGACTTCACTACTCTTTTGAAGACCCTTCCAAAGCAGTAGGTAGCCAAGAGTTTATTTGGAAAGAGTTTCAAAGAATTAGTTTAGAAATTAACCATATCTTTTTCTTCTTAAGCGAAAAAGTGTTTGGACAAGATAATGTCATATGTAATAAGACCGATTGCCCAAAATTTTAAAATAGGATTAGAAACTATGCTAATCAAGTTAAATTGGAAATAAAAATAATCAAAAGAAATATGAAAAAGAATATAGCACTGATGGCGGGAGGCAATAGTGGAGAGGCTGTTGTTTCGCTTCGTTCTGCCATAGAGGTAGAAAAAAATATTGATTCTTCATTATATAATGTCTATAAGATAATCGTTCAGGGCAGGGATTGGTTTTATGAAAAAGAAGATAAGAAATTCTTTATTGATAAGAACGATTTCTCACTAAGCATAGACAATAGAAAAATTTGTTTTGATGGAGTATTTATAATTATTCACGGAACACCAGGAGAGAATGGACTTTTGCAAGGATATTTAGAGATGATGAATATACCTTTTGCCTCTTGCAGTTCATTAGTCTCTGCAATTACTTTTGACAAGGTTGTATGTAATGCAGTTGTTAGAGAATTGAATGTTGTGAGTGTTGCAAAGAATATAAGTTTTTACAAGAATAACCCTATGAGTGTAGAAGAAATCCTCTCCAAACTAAGTCTTCCTTTATTTGTAAAGCCTTCCGAAGGAGGTTCAAGCATAGGTATGAGCAAGATAAAAAAGAAGGAGGAATTAAAAAAAGCTATTGAAACAGCCTTTGAAGTACATGATAGAATAATTATTGAAGAATTTATTAAGGGAAGAGAACTTACTTGTGGAGTTATTGAAACCAAAGGCGAAGTTGTAGCTTTCCCCATCACAGAAATAATTCCTAAGAAAGAGTTTTTTGATTACGAAGCCAAATATAATGGTTCCACTGCTGAAATAACTCCTGCTGATGTTAGCGATGCAATTAGAGATGATGTGCAAAACAAAGCTAAGAAAATCTATAAAGGATTAAATTGTAAGGGAGTTTGTAGGGCAGACTTTATTTATGATACCGACAAGAAAGAACTTTTCTTCTTAGAGATAAACATAATACCTGGTCAATCCGAACAAAGCATAGTTCCTCAACAAGTAAGAAAGATGGGACTAACAACAAAAGACCTATATTCCAAAATGCTTGAAGAAATTTTTTAGATAAAATCCTTTTATGAGAAAACTAATTATTCAAATAATATTTCTTCTATTTCTTATTCCATTATTTGCATTCTCTCAACCAAAGAATGTAATCCTTATGATTGGAGACGGGATGGGGCTTTCGCAATCTTATGCTGCCTACACCACAAATAAAGGCAGTTTGAATATGTTTAAAATGCCTATAACAGGATTTTCAAAGACTCATTGTGCAGATAGATACATCACCGACTCTGGTGCAGGTGCCACAGCCTTAGCAATAGGTGAGAAAGCCAATTATGAATCCATTGGCTTAGATTCTCTTTGGAAAGAACACCCAAGCCTTATTAAATTGGCAAAACTTAAAGGGCTATCAACAGGAATTATCTCCACTTGCGACCTTACTCATGCCACACCAGCAGCTTTTGTTGCTAATGTAAAGCATAGAAAAATGCAGCAGGAGATAGCTTTATCCTATTTGGAAGAAAATGTAGATGTGTTTATTGGAGGAGGGAAAGATAATTTTGTTTCAAAGAAGCGAAAAGACAAACTCTCTCTTATAGATAGCTTAATGAAAAAAGGATATAATATACTTTATTCTATTGATGAGGTTGTTTCATTTAAGGCAGATAAAAATAAGATAAACAGAGTTGCAGGACTACTTTACGATAAGCATCCTCCAATTGCCTCAAAGAGAAACGATATGCTTTGCAAGAGTTTATCAACAACACTTAACTTATTATCGGAAAACGAAAAAGGCTTTTTCCTTATGCTTGAGGGTTCTCAAATTGACTTTGAATCACATTTGCATAATTTTGACAATATGGTGGAAGAAGTTTTAGATTTTGATAAGGCAGTAGGATTAGCTTTGGAGTTTGCAAAGAGGGATTCTAATACTTTGGTAATCGTTATCGCTGACCATGAAACCGGAGGGCTAACCATTAAAGATGGAAATATTTCAAAGGGAGAGGCTTCGGGCAAATGGGCTTCGCTTAATCACACAGGTGTTATGGTTCCAGTATATGCCTTTGGTGTGGGGGCAGAAAATTTTAGCGGAGTAATGGACAACACCGATGTTTTTAAGAAAATCAAGACTCTTTTAGAATTATAATTGTAACTTTGCAAATTAAGTTCTTGCAAAAATAAGATTAATTATTAGTCTTTTTTGTTTGTAGAAAATGAAACTAAGAGATAAAAAATTAGAATCAAAAGATAATTTATTAGAATCAAAAGATAAAAAATTAAAACTAAGAGATAATTTAAGATAATAAAGATAAAATTTAATATAAAAATGACAGATTACACATTAAACTATAAAGTGGCTGATATAAATTTGGCAGACTTTGGAAGAAAAGAAATTGAAATTGCTGAAAAGGAAATGCCGGGCTTAATGGCTTTGAGAGAAAAGTTTGGAAAAGAAAAACCTTTGAATAATGTTAGGATTATGGGTTCGCTACATATGACTATCCAAACGGCCGTACTTATTGAAACTTTGGTATGTTTGGGTGCTGATGTTCGCTGGGCTTCTTGTAATATATTTTCTACACAAGACCACGCAGCGGCTGCAATAGCTAAGGCGGGTATTCCTGTTTTTGCATGGAAGGGTGAAACTCTTGAAGAATATTGGTGGTGTACTAATCAAGCACTTTCTTTTCCCAATGGTAAGGGTCCTCAATTAATTGTAGACGATGGAGGAGATGCAACACTTTTAGTTCATAAGGGTTATGCGGCAGAAAACAATGCTTCAATATTAGATGTTACCCCTTCTTCTGCTGAGGAAGCTGTTATTTTGGAAACATTAAAAGAAATCTTAAAAGAAGATTCTACTAAATGGCATAGAACATTAGAAGAATTAAAGGGTGTTAGTGAGGAAACAACAACAGGTGTTCACAGGCTCTATCAAATTATGGAAAAGGGAGAACTTCTTATTCCTGCAATAAATGTTAATGACTCGGTAACCAAGTCAAAGTTTGATAACTTATATGGTTGTAGGGAATCATTGGCTGATGGAATAAAAAGAGCAACTGATGTTATGATTGCTGGTAAGGTATGTGTTGTTTGCGGTTATGGGGATGTTGGGAAGGGTTGTGCTCATTCCATGAGGAGCTATGGAGCAAGAGTTATTGTAACTGAAATTGACCCAATTTGTGCTTTGCAAGCCGCAATGGAAGGTTTTGAAGTTACTACTTTGCAAGATGCTTTAAAGGAAGGAAATATTTATGTTACTACAACAGGAAACAGAGATGTTATTACTGCTGAGGATATGGCTAAGATGAATGATGAAGCTATTGTTTGTAACATAGGACACTTTGATAACGAAATTCAGGTTGAGCGATTGGAAAAATGGCAGGGTATAAAGAAAATTAATATTAAACCTCAGGTTGATAAGTATGTTTATGCTGATGGTCATTGTATTTATCTTTTAGCAGAGGGTCGTTTGGTTAATTTGGGTTGTGCAACAGGTCATCCTTCATTTGTGATGAGCAATTCATTTACCAATCAAACTCTTGCTCAAATTGACCTTTGGAAGAATAATTATGAAGTTGGTGTTTATCGTTTGCCAAAGCATCTTGATGAAGAGGTTGCAAGATTACATCTTAACCGCATTGGTGTAAAGCTAACCATACTAACCGATGAGCAAGCCCAGTATATTGGAGTTGATAAGAATGGTCCTTATAAGGCAGATCATTATAGATATTAGTGAAAAAAATATTTAGAATATTTCATTATCTTAAAGGATATAAAAAAGAGGTAATCCTAAATATAGTATTTAATTTACTATATGTTTTTGCATCCTTATTTTCTTTTGTTATGGTAATTCCATTTGTCTCTGTGCTTTTTGGAATTATCAAACCACCAGAATTTTGTCCTGAATTTTCCGTCAATAAAGATATAATAATAGACTATTTTTCTTGGCATTTAAACAATTATAGTCAAATTTATGGTGTTTTTCAATGCTTAGCAATTATTAGTATTGTCTATATATTCTTTGCATTTCTTTCGGCGTTGTTTCGGTATTTAGGGATGTATTTCTTGGCTCCTATTCGCAATGGAGTAATAAAAGACCTCAGAAACGACATTTATCACAAAATAACCATACTTCCTCTATCATTTTTCTCAAACCAAAAGAAAGGAGACTTAATTTCAAGAATGACTTCTGACCTTTTGGATATAGAAATATCGGTAATAAGTAGCTTGCAAATGATGATTAAAGACCCTTTAATGGTTATAGTTTTCCTTATTACCTTAACAATAGCAAGTCCAAAACTTATAGTATTTATTGCACTCATAATGCCACTTGTTGGATTTCTAATTAGAAAGATAGGCAAGAGTCTTAATCGTAACTCTGTAAAAGGACAAAAGCAAATAGGTACTCTTCTTTCTACAGCAGAAGAAACTCTTGGGGCAACGAGGGTAATAGACTCCTATAACGCAGAAGCCATAATCAAAACAAAATTTCAACAGCAAAACAATATCTATTCTAAACTAATGACAAAGATACTCCGTAGAAAAGAGCTTGCTATTCCTTTAACAGAAATTTTTGGGATACTAGCATTGGTTGTAATTGTTATTTTTGGCGGTCTTATGGTAATTAAAGGAGAGATTCATCCAAGTATTCTTATAGGCTTTGTTCTTTTGTTTGCACGAATAATAGCTCCTATGCAAAGTGTTACTAATGCTTACTATAATTTTAAGAAAGCCTCAGCCGCAGCAGAAAGAATCTACGATATATTAGATGCAAAGGAAAAGATAATTGAAAAACCTGATGCCATTCAAATGGAAGGCTTCAAAGAGAAAATAGAATACCAAGGTGTTTCTTTTTCCTATATGGAAGAAAAAGAAGAGGCAAATATAGTACTTGATAATATTAACCTTACAATTCATAAAGGTGAAACTATAGCCATAGTGGGTAAATCTGGCTCAGGCAAAAGCACATTATTAGACCTTTTATCCCGTTTTCAAGAAGTGGGACAAGGTGATATCCTAATAGATGGGACTTCAATAAAAGACTTTAACATTAACTCATTACGCAAACAAATAGGTATAGTTACTCAAGAAAGTATTCTCTTCAACGATACAATCTTTGGCAATATAGCCTTTGGGCAAGAAGTTCAAGAAGAAGAAATGGAAGAAGCAGCCAAAATAGCCAATGCTCACGAGTTTATAATTAAACTCCCTAAAGGCTATTATACAAATATTGGAGATAGGGGATTAAGTCTTTCAGGAGGAGAGCGTCAAAGAATATGTATTGCAAGAGCCGTTCTTAAAAACCCTTCCATACTTATTTTAGACGAAGCAACCTCATCATTAGATACTCAAAGTGAAAGATTAGTGCAAGAGTCCTTAGAAAAAGTAACCAAAGGACGTACAACCTTGGTTATAGCACATCGTCTTTCAACAATAATTAATGCAGACAAAATAATAGTTATGGATAAGGGAAAAATAGTGGAAGAAGGTAATCACCAATCACTTCTTTCCCAAAATGGCATTTATTCAAAACTAATAGAACTTCAAACATTATCTTTATAATAATAAAGCAAGGTGAACGTAAATAGAATTTTTTATTATTAGCTATTAAGTACAAATCTTATGAACACAAATTACAGCTTCCCTAAGCAGATTATTTATTTATTTTGGACATATTTGATAGCTATTTTGTTGTTTTTTGTATTTCGGTTGGCTATTTTACCTCTAAACTATGAGCAATTTGCTTCTATTGCAACCCAAGAAAATGGCTTTTCTATGATAGCAAAGGCTTTTTTTATGGGTTTTAGGTTTGATTCAGTAATTGCTTCTTATGTGATTTCTCCTGTACTTATTAGTTTCTTGATTGCCTATTTTTTTAATATTAGAAACAGAATATTTTATAAGGTTAATCATTATTTTCTTGTTATTGTTTTTTCTATTTGTTTTTTGATTTCTTCTGTTGATATTCCTTACTTTAAATACTTCTTTTCCCGTTTTAATGTTCAGGCTTTAACTTGGTTAGATAGTCCTATGTTTGTTGTAAAAATGATTATTCAAGAGCCTTCTTACGTAGCTTTCTTCTTTGTTTTTCTTACAATTATTCTTATCTACGCTTGGTTGATGTTAAGAGTTTATAAGTCTTGGCTCAAACCGTTAAGCTCTCAAACCAAAAAAACGTACTCTTTATATTCATATTTTATTAATAGCTTAATCTTTGTCCTATTAATTATGGTTTGTTTTTTGGCTATGCGAGGCCGAATTGAAAAGAAATCTCCTATAAAGGTTGGCACAGCCTATTTTTCCAATAATGCCTTAATTAATCAAATGGGACTAAATCCCGTCTTTACTTTTGTAAAAAGCGTTGAGCAGAGGGCAAAAACATCTAATAAGGATTTAAATTTAATGGATAAGAATGAAGCTAAGGCTTTTGTTGAAGCTGAATTTGAACGAATGAGGAGTAATCCTATAGCAAAAAGAGAAGTTGTTTTGGGTACCAAAACTAATGTCGTATTAGTTATTATGGAGAGTATGGGAACGTGTAATATTGGGTATTTTGGTAATAAGGATAACCTTACTCCTTATTTGGATACTCTTTTAAGAGCTTCTGTTTCTTATCAAAGGGTTTATACTGCAGGTATTCATACTTATAATGGGGTCTATTCAACTCTTTTTGGAAGACCTGCACTTATGGATAAGCACTCTATGAATCTAACCATTATCCCTAATATGAGTGGAGGCTTACCTAATGTTCTTAAACAAAATAATTATAGAACTCTATATTTTACTACTCACGATGACCAGTTTGATAATGTTGGTGGGTTCCTATCGGCTAATGGTTTTGAAAGAATTATTTCTGAGAAGGATTACCCTAAGAGAGAGATTAAAAGCACTTTGGGTGTTCCTGACCACATCATGTTTGAGAAGGCAATAAGAGAGATGGATAAATTAGATTCTTCAAAGCCTTTCTTTGCAACCTTGCTAACTGCAAGTAATCATGGTCCATACATATTACCTGAAGATATAGATTTAAAGACAAAATCAAAGGACATTAAGGATAAAATGATTGAATATTCTGATTGGGCAATAGGTAATTTTATTCAAAGAGCCAGTTCTTGTAAGTGGTTTTCAAATACTTTATTTGTTTTTATTGCTGACCATGGGGCTTATAAGGGAGAGGTTAATTACGAGTTGCCTTTGTCATATCACCATACTCCTTTAATTTTTTATTTCCCTTCTAAGTTAGAGCCTAAGAAAGTGGAGAATATTGGGCTTCAAATTGATGTCCCTGCTTTAATTTATTCATATTTGGGAGTTGAAAACAAGGAAACCTTAGGGATAGACTTTGAGATTTATCCTCGCTCTTATGGATACTTTTCATATGATGATAAGTTGGGGGTTATTGATGATGAGTTCTTTTATATATGGAATAAAGATAAAGGAGAATTTTTGTATAAATATGTGGATAACGATAAAACAAATTATATAAAAGAATATCCTCAGAAAGCAAAGCAAATGCAACGCTATGCGTTTTCTATGCTTATGTTTTAGAATGGATAACCTATTCCAAATTGAACGTTAATATCACTAAATTTTGTGTTAGGTAAAACCCATCTATCTGCTAAATCTTTTGAAGGATTCCATAGTTTTATAGCAAAATCTAATCGTATAATTATAAATTGTATATTTAATCGTATTCCAAGTCCTGCTCCTGTTGCCAGCTCTTTATAGAAACTATTGAAGTTGAATTGTCCATTTTCTAAACCTTTCTGATCGTAGAGAGTCCAAATATTACCCACATCAATAAATGATGCTCCTTCAAAAGCTCCTGCAATAGGGAAACGGTATTCAAAGTTTGCACCAAAGGCAATGTCTCCTGAACGGTCAAATCTAACTTCTGAACCCTCTATCTTAGAACCTCCTGGTCCTAATTCTCTCAACTGCCAAGCTCTATGGTTGTTTGCTCCTCCGGAGAAGAAGCTTTTTTCATAAGGTAAACCTTTTGCATTCCCATAAGGGATACCTACTCCTCCGAAAACTCTTAATACTACGATCTCTTTTTCGTCTAAGTATATATATCTTTTAAAGTCGGCATCAGAACGTAAGTATTGAGAATAGGGGATATCAAATATTGTATATTCGTTTAATTCGTTTTTAGGAGATTTGGCAAGGTTATTTATTAGGTATGGGAGATTGCCAGCAGATTCTATATTAAAACGAAAGTAATTAAAATCACTTTTCTTTTTTATGTCTTGTTGATTATAAATATAACTATAACGAGCATTTATAACTAAATGGTCAGAATATTGATATCTTATCCTTCTATCTAAATTATTTATATATTCTGTATAGGCATCATTAGTAATTTTCATCTTTACTAAATTAACTTCAAGAGGTATAATTAAATGATTATATTTGGTTGTATAGTTCCAGCTATATCCGTAATTGAAGTTTAGAATTGAGCGTTCAAAGTATGCTCTTTTTTGAAAATTATATCCTGCTTTTATTCTTGTATGTGGAAGAAACTGCATTGAATAAAATCTTGTTCCAAAAGGGACAAGGAAGCGAGGAAGCTCTAATCCAACATCAATTCCTGTTTCCAAAGCATTTACTAATGACCATTTATTAATAGAATCTCCTTTTCCAAATATATCGCTTCTTATTTCAACAGCAGCTTTCAGACTTGCAAAGAATATCTCTGCTGATTTGAAAATATTCTTATGTTGAATGTTCATATTCCATTCCATTCCTAAATTGGAACTATTATCTGCCAAAAGGGAATTTGTAACTGCTGAAAAGTTAGCTTCTAGTGAAGTAGAGAAAAGAATAGGTTTAGCCAGAGAGAGTTTAATCATACAATCAAGCAAAGCAGTATCTAATACATTTTGGTTTAAATCAGTTGTTATTGGAGAATATGTAATTTCTATAAACTTAAAGTTTTTAAGTTGGTTTAAGGCATTATAGGTTCTATTCAAATATTCTGTTGAAAACAAACTGTCTCTTTGGAACATAATACTTCTAAGGATAGGCTTTATTTTCATTCTCTTTGGATTGGGAGAAATAACTATGTATCTATTTAACCCATGTTTTTCTTTCTGACGATGAAAAAGAATAGTAGTGTCAATTATTATAGGAGTTAAGGAATTCAATTGAGCGGTATAATCAGGATATATATATATGTTACGAAGCTTGAATTTTTTGAAATAATTATCTGAATTTATTATGTGTGGAGGCACTATTTTAGTAATAGAATCTTCGTCTTGTTTTGTTTTGATTGGAGTTTTTGTTTTTATATCTAAGTTAATTTTAGCAGTGTAGTTATTATTATTTGTATCAATATTAAATTGTATATACTCTTGTCCGAAATCATAATAACCATGATTTCTTAGTTCCAAAGCAAGTCTTTTTCTTTCTTCCGCAAATACTTCCTCATCGTAAAACATTCCTTTCTTAATAGGAGTGTTTATCATTATTGTATTGGCAGAGGATAGTATATCTTTATCTTCTGAACTAACAAAGAAAGTATCTATCTTATACCTTTCTCCAATATGAATATAATAGTATTCTTTGGCTTTTCTTTTCTTGAACTTAGTACTATCGGAGACTTTCCCATCAAAACAACCCTTATGCTTTAAAAAGTTTTCCATCTCTTGAGTAGAGCGAAAGGTTAAATCGCTGTCATACTCAACAGGCTTTTGTCCCAACTTCCTAAAAACATTCCTTGAAATAAAGCTAACGGTTGAATCTTCTCCCGCAGGTGAAAGAGAATAAATATACATTCCCCATTTAACTCCAAGGAAAGAAGTATTAGGGTCTTGTTTAATTAGGTTCACAAAGTCTGATTTGTTGAGAGCCTTTGAATCAAGAATAACCTTATTCTTAGAAAGTAAATATCCGTCCTTAGAAATATGTTTATAAGGGCTACAACCAACAAACATAAGTGTAGATATCAATAAAAAGGTTTTTATATTTAAGAATTTCCTACTTTTCATCTAATTCTTTTTGCTCAAACATATGAATTTCGGATAGTATCTTTTTGCACGCTCCCACATTATCTTCAATATACTTAATACAAACATCAGAACTTCTATTATAAAAAGCCTTATCCAATAGTAGTCTCTCAATCAATTCTTTAAGTTGATCGGCATTATTTATTGAGAAAGCTCCTGACAATTCAACCAAATCAATAGCTTCATTAAACTTATGATAGTTTATTCCAAAACAGATAGGTTTTCCAAATGTTGCTGCTTCCAATATATTATGTATCCCAACTCCAAATCCTCCACCAATATATGCAATTGTTGCATATTGATAAAGAGAAGATAAAATCCCAATAGAGTTAATTATTAATACATTTATTTGTGATAAATTAATACTTGAATTAGTTTCTATTTCTGAATACTTAATTGCATTTGGGAAAAGAGTTTGTATTTGTTCAATATGAGAGTTGTGAATTTGATGAGGAGCAATAATTAACTTAAACTTTAAATTAGTCTTTTGAAGTATTTCTTTCATCAACTCTTCATCTTTTTCCCAACTACTACCCATAATAATAACAGGAAGATCTCCACAAAACTCTTTTATCTTTGGAAAAACTCTTTTATTATTAGCAATCTGTAAAACCCTATCAAACCGAGTATCACCCGTAACTTTTGCATTATTTAACCCTATTGAACTTAATAGTTGTTTTGTCTTTTCGTTTTGAACAAAGAAATAATCAAAGTTCTTTAACTGCTTTCTGTACCAAGAACCGTATCTCGAAAAGAAATACTGACTCTCTCTAAGAATTAATGAGACTTGAAAAACTCTTGCTCCATTAAGCTTAGCTTTGCGAATAAAATTATACCAAAACTCATACTTAATGAAAAAAACATACTTTGGATTAGCCAATTGAACAAAACGTTTTGCGTTATTATTACTATCAGAAGGTAAATAAACAACTACATCTGCTCCTTTATAGTTTTTCTGTATTTCATAACCCGAAGAAGAAAAGAAAGTAAGAAGGATTTTATACTTAGGATACTTCTCTTTGAATGCTTCCATTAATGGTCTTCCTTGTTCAAATTCTCCTAAAGAAGCTGCGTGAAACCATGCCACTAAATCATCAGGTGAGAAACTATGTTTTAAAGTTTTAAATGTTGATTTACGCCCTTCAATAATTAATTTCGCCTTTCTATTGAAAGGGGAAACCAAGACCATAGAAGTGTTAAACAAAAAAACAAAAAAACAATAAATATATCTCATATTAATAATAGTATTCCTTATCAGTATCTTTACCATAAAAAGGGAACATCCAGCCTATTTTCAATGTCCACATTTGATCTAAGTTTATCTTATTATAATCTCCATCAAAATTAACTTGATACTTTCTTGTCATTTTTGTGAAGGCTTGATTAAACTCTAATCCGATATAGAAATTAGCAAAGTTACTCTTACCCATATGCAAATAGCCTACAAAGCCTGAAAGCATAATTCCTCTCATCTGCCTATCGTACAGATATTGATAATCACCTTCCAATTGATTTGCTATCTCTAATGTTGATTGATAAATAATCTGATGTTGCAATAAGCCACCTCCAAGCTTTAACAATATGCCCGAATTTGGTCTTTTCTTAAACAAAGGTATAACCTTTCCAACCTTTCCAACCAAACTCAAATTGCGATTATAAGCTACTACACCTGCATCTGAACCTTCCCTTGAAATAACAAAAGGATAGCCCTCATTAGTCATTATTTCTGAAAGAATGTCATTCTTTATCTTAATATTATCACTTCCAAAAGCAAATCCAAATTCAATCATCCAAACCCAATTATCATTAGTCTTCCAACCAATATTAGCATTCAAATTCATAAACGACTCATATTTATTCCCCATATCCCCTTTTGGGAATGTCCAACCCATAACAGCAGAACAAAAAGGAGTAGAAGTAGGAACTTCTTCTTCAGAGTGAGAGCTATTCTCTGTTTGAGCTAATAATGTTGTTGCATAACTAAAAAGCAAGAGAACTAAAAGAAGTCTTTTCATATTGCATATCTTTATTTGATTAGTCTTTAATAAATTTTAAAACCTTATTTCCAATCTCAATAAAATATAATCCCTTATTCAAATTAGAAATATCTATATTCATAATGTTATTATCCACAAAATCGCTAAGCAAACAAATGCCTAACGAGTTATATATCTTGTAAGACTTATCGTCTTTAAGATTAGATTTGTTCAAGCGAACACTTATAATATCTTTTGCAGGATTAGGATAAATTAATAACCCTTCATTCGCATTGCCAACATCATTTATTCCAATGCCACTCTTCACAAGATAAACATCTTGGTTAGTCATAGAACTAATACTTAGATTATCTATTGTCTTAGGAAAATATCCATTTGCACTATATGTAATAGAGTAATTCCCATCCAATATTGGACGATAATAATAACCAGAAGAAGCCTTAGAATAGACTTCGGAGTGAAATGAATCGTGATTTTCAACCCAAATCTTTGCTCTTAAAGGTTCATTTGTTGCACTATCTCTTACATAACCCTGCAATCCCTTTTGGCAATTCTCAATAAAAGCAATCAAGCCTAAGTTAAGATAGTTCCAATAATTATTTAGTTCCGTTGTAGATAAGCTCTTTTGGGATGAAACCTCAAAGGTTATTTCTCTACCATATTTAAAATAAGTATGATAATCTTGTCGTGAACCATCAATCATATACCAATTCCCACCATTAGTATATCCTGAATGCGTAATGTCTCTGAAAAATGATGAAGGAGCAGAAGAGGGAATAGAATTAATAAACCCTGTGCAAACATTAATAAACCAATTCTCGTCAGAATGCGAGACCGATGAAGATTTATAAGAGTCGTAAGGATAGTTTAAAACCTCAGCACCGCCATGTAGGTTAGCAGAAATAGAAAATTCATTACTATCGGCATAAGACATAAAGGCAAGAGTCTCTTTTTGCAAACTTTCTCCATCGGCATTAGAACCAGAGGTTAGAGAAGGGAAATTACGATTTAAATCTACAAAATTGGCATTATAGCGAGTAGCATAAGAAACATTATTATTATTAAAACCATAAGTCCCATCAGGATTCGCCAAAGGATTAATAAATATTTGAGTGTTATTGATTATATCCATTACCCTTTGATTTGAAGAATAATTAGACAATAACCAATCTGCCAAACGCAATAAAAGCACATATCCCGTGAGTTCATCACCATGCATAGTGGAAGAATAGCAAAATTTCGGTTTATCAATATCTGAATAAGGATTAGATGAAATTCTTAAAGCAAGAATTAATCTATTATTAACTGAAAAGCCAATAGTATCTAACTTGCAAATATTAGGATAATTCAAAGCAAAGCTTCGCATCAAAGAATCATAAACCCTATATGTAGGATACCTATCCCAAGAGCTCATTTGAGCCATTGTTGTTGCCATAGTTAGAGCTTTTGTAGAGTTATCTTCAATATAAAGACTATGTTTTATATTGAGCAAAAGAAACTTATTATATTGTTTTTGATTAACATAGCCAAGCCACGAATCGTTTTTAGGATAATCTAAGCTAATTGTTTTTGCTAAAAGATTTAAGTCTTTAACCTCTTTCTTTGGAATAAGGATTTTAGCCTCTCCCTTTTCAGAAATAATTTTGTAAACATCCTTAATAACACTGGTTTGTGCAGAAAGAACCTGACAAAAACAAAGAATTAAGACTAAGATTTTAAACTTTTTCATTGCAAAATTATAACTTACAAAAATACATATTTATTTTCATACCTTCAAATCCTTATAATTTTTCTTAGATGATTTGTTTGCAAAACAAGAAATAATTTTTAAATTTGCCACTAATTAATATAGGAACTTAACTTTGTAAATAGAAAAAATGAAAAATTTAAAAACATTATTATTGATGGCTTTATTATTAAGCTGCACGTCTGTTTTATCACAAGAAAGAGAAGAAATGGTTATGAAAAACATATTAGAACGCAAAAGCGTTAGGACTTACGCCAAAAGAGAAGTGTCAGAAGACCAATTAAACCAACTTCTAAAAGCTGCAATGGCAGCTCCTTCGGCAAGGAATTCACAACCTTGGGCATTTGTTGTGATAAACAAGAGAGAGATTTTAAACAATTTATCTTCTCTATTACCAAATGCCAAAATGCTTTCTGAGGCACAAGCTGCAATAATTGTTTGCGGGAATATGGAAAAAGCATTGGAAGGAGAGGGTAGAGAATTTTGGGTTCAAGATTGTAGTGCTGCAACTCAAAATATTCTTTTGGCCGCTGAGAGTATGGGATTAGGAGCAGTCTGGACAGGAGCTTACCCAAGGGAAGAGATTATAAAGACAATTCAAGAAGCATTAAAACTCCCTGAACATATTATCCCTTTGAATGTTATCCCAATTGGTTGGCAAACGGGTAAAGAAAAACCCAAAGAAAAATATACCCAAGAAAATATTCATTGGAACGGCTGGGAAAATAAGTAAAATCCCTTCTACTGAAATCAAAAGATAAAAAAATGGGCACTTCTAATAATTACCACTTTGACAATCAAATAAATAGTTGTATCTTTGTG
>ENA-UOOK01001306-UOOK01001306.1-fermentation-metagenome-genome-assembly--contig:-NODE-1306-length-32783-cov-25.143272_pt1 | contig 32783 bp, 29 predicted proteins | sample MGYA00245777_ERZ724023 | MGnify/ENA primary metagenome ERZ724023 (study PRJEB28704, sample SAMN03018312) | fermentation metagenome | biome: anthropogenic terrestrial biome; feature: soil...
CGCGACCCCGACCTTGGCAAGGTCGTGCTCTACCAACTGAGCTACTTCCGCAATACTTTTTTCCTTTATCGAAAATTATCTACTCTTGCCAAGGTTATCTTTATATCCTTTTCGGGCAAGGGTATGCTCTACCGACTAAGTTGTTTTCACCTATATTTCTCAAAAATGGAGTACAAAGATAATTCGGAATTTCGGGATTGCAAAATATTCCGATTAAAAATTAAGCAAAGAAACCATCTTCTCTAAATAAAAGACATCCGATTCATCAAAAAAATCGAGTTGATCACTATCGATATCCAAAACGGCAATGACCTCTTCCTTGTGCATAATGGGTATAACCACTTCCGAGCGCGAAAGAGCGCTACAGGCTATATGCCCCGGAAAGGCTTCCACATCCGGCACAACAACCGTCCGCCGTTCTTTCCAAGCCGTTCCGCAAACGCCTTTTCCAAAAGCGATGCGCGTACAAGCCACCGGCCCCTGAAAAGGGCCTAACACCAATTCAGTATCCTTCACCAAATAAAAACCGACCCAAAAGAATCCGAAATGCTCTTTTAACACCGCCGCGACATTCGCCATATTGGCGATCACATCCCTTTCGGATTCGAGCAAAGCTTTCATCGAAGCATATAGGACTTCGTACCGCTCTCTTTTGGAACTGTTTCCGGCAACATCTAAATCGACCTTCCTCATTTATAAATAATATCAGTAGAAAACTCGCATTACCGGATTTCACTTCCGCTAATGCGAGTTATTTTATACTTCTCAAAAATAATCCTTGTTATTTGGCCTGTTGTTTAGCGTCTTGGATCATTTTTGTATTAGGCAGAATATACACCTCTACGCGACGGTTTTGAGCTCTACCCGCTACCGTATTATTATCGGCGACAGGCTGTTGAGAACCATAGCCTTCCGTTACCATACGAGCCCCGGTAATGCCTTTTGACACCAGATAATTGTAAACCGATTCGGCACGACGTTTCGACAACGGATCGTTGATCGCATCGCTACCCGTACTATCGGTGTGTCCATAGATCTTCACATCCGTATCGGGATTGTTTTGCAAAGAAGCAGCAAATTTATCCAATGAAGTACGCGATGTCTGATTCACCGTGCTCGAATTGGTAGCAAACAAAATACCCGATTCGAAAGTCACTTTAATGGCTTCACCATCGTTGATTTTTTCCACTTGAGCGCCTTCAATCTGTTCGAGTTCAGCAGCCTGTTTATCCATTTTGTTACCGATAAGCGCACCGGCAGCTCCCCCTACAACAGCACCGATACCTGCTCCCCAGGCAGCGCCTCTACCACCTCCGGCAATGGCTCCGATTCCGGCTCCTACAGCCGCACCACTCCCGGCACCAATACCTGTTCCTTTAGCCGTATTATTCATACTGCCGCAGCCCGATAAAATCAAGGAGCCGCCAATGAATGTAATCGCAAATAATTTTGATAATTGTTTCATAGTCAATGTTACGTTTTGTTTTGTTATTTATAAATTATATATAATGATTATTATATCCTCCCTATAGAATTAATCGAAAAGATTGAGCGAATCGCAGTATGCCAATTCCCCGGCGACAATTGCTTCTATTTGTTCATCCGTATATTCCCGGATTTTGTCTTTATGTGCATTCTTTAATACATATTCCAACAACTCATCTTCATCTATTTCGACTTCCCGGTCATCGTCTTCATCCAGAAATCCTTTTTCCTCATAAAATTCATAAATTAAATCGACCACATAGTTGATTTCATCATCCGAAAACGTATTCTTCATTTCTTCCGGCAGATGCTCTTGTATGAATTTCACCGATTCCGTTTCATCATATTCCAATACATTTTTTTCTTCGCTCATAGCAAACAAATTTTATAAATTAAATAGACTCTAATAGGAGAGTAAGCAAGCAGCATCGTCTGATTATCAGAAAATTCCACAAATCACTCATTTATACATCATTTAAAACAACTAATAAAAAAATATGTTCACGGATTTCGATTTCGTGAACATATATATTTTTACGAACCGTTTAACGGAAGAGAAATTCAAGAATCCGGATTATTTCTTAAAGACGATTTCTGTCAGCTTATCTTCCAATACAACGGCAAAACGACTGAACCCTAAATCGGTCAGATGAATGCCATCAACCGTGCTTTCGCCATCCGTCCCGATGAGAGAGCTGCTTTCCAAATAGTAGACATTCTTGTCTCCCTGCTTTTTGATTTTTTGATACTCTTCTTTCAGCAAACGATTTTTTTCAAGAACGGTCTCGCGCATGGTTTTGTCATACGGCATATGAGTAAATAAAACCGACTCCACAAATAAAATAGGGGTCTGAGGGTTCTTCTCCCGTAAGATCGCAAAAAAACGCGCCGTTTTATCTCGTATTTGCTGCGCATTGACATTGGGAATAAAATCCAGTACAAATACGGAAGCATCGTTCCGGGAGGCCATCAATTCGGCAATCTCATAATCGAGTTGCCCATTTCCGCTGAAGCCCAAATTAATCACCTCTCTATTCAACTTCCTCTCCAGAATATTGGTATAAGACATTCCCGGACGCGAGGCACATCCACCCTGCGTGATGCTCGTACCATACACAAACACCGGATGATCCGTCTTAGGATACGGCAGACGGGGATTCTGTATGTATGCCGCAGAATCTATCCCAATCTCAAGAGAAACAATACCATCATACAACGGCAGATACAATAGATACTCGCGTTCGCTCGGTATCATATTCGAAATAATCGTTTGTTCATTCTTTTTCCCGGAAGGGAGAGCGGCTTTTACGGGTTGCCAATGGTCTCCTATCCAGGTATATAGGTCGAGTCCTTTTATACCGGTTTCCGTCATGTGATTCATTTGATTGTTTCCGCTAGCTTCCCATTTTGCAGAGATCGAGGTACTGTTTGATCGAAAGCGGACTGCCAGTCCGGAGGTGTTTTTACCCAGATTCCATACCGGAGGACGGCAGATATCTTTTAAATAAGCCGGCAGACGTTCATACCGGGTCTCCGTTTCTTCCGACGTTTTGCCTATAAGCGGGAATTGATCGGCCGTATAGTAAATTGTTTGTGCACCCATACGCGATGTGCATAGCAATAAAAGACCGATGAAGAAAATGATAATTCTGTTCATTTTATTTTTTCGTAATGTCCTTTTAAAGAATAGATCGTGATACTATTGTCTTCGACCGTATAAACAATGCGATGTTGTTTATTTATACGTCACGACCAATATTTTCCTAAATCTCCTTTCAAAGGTTCAGGTTTTCCGAGGCCTTCGAAAGGATGTTGTTTCATATCGACTAGCAGAGCGTTTATTTTCTTTATGATAGATGGGTTATTCCGGTACCAATAAGCTAAATCACGCTCGGCTGTATCTTTAAAGAGAAATTCCATACTTTTCCAAATCTATTTTTTTAGACTCTTCTTTCTCTGCTCTTTTAATTTTAGCGACAAATTCGGGATCGTAGTTATCCACTTCATTTTCCAGACCCACTTTTTTTAAGAAAGGTTTTAACGCTTTGCCGTGTTTATGCAAATCCACACGAAGATAACGGCTGATACCGTCGGCGTCTTTTTCTATTGTTATACCTGATACTTTTGACATAGCTGTAACCTGTTTATTATTAGAATTACAAAGATAATAAAAAGAGACTGATGATGTCAACTATTTAGATACCCCCGTTCGGTTAATTTCCTATAAAGAATCTCCGAGTCCGGATGACCGGCAAAAGCGAAACTATCCGGAGCATTCAAAAGGCCTGTATATTGATAAACAAGTATTTTCTCCACAAAGGGTGAAACCGCCTCTAATTGTCGGATCACCCTTTCGGAGGAAGCCGGTAACAATGCGCTCCGATATACATCACCTTCAAACCGGAATATTTCCACGTCAGCCCATAAACTTGATCTGGACGCCTTCTGATGAAGACGATATAAACGCTCGAAGAATCGGGCGCTTTCATCCACCTGCGTCTTCTCCACACCTATTTCATCCTGATAAGCGATATAGTTCACATTCAGCATTTCGATCTGTTTCACATACTTAGCATCTTCTTTCACATTTCTTGTTCCGTAAGGAGCGATCAACGTTTTGGCATTAGGCGTCAGTTTTGCCGCTTCTTCCGAACAAGTATTTACATAATCGATAAAAAAATCGTCATAATGCCCGGATATTCCTGTTTCATTCGGATAATACCATCCGTAAAAGCTGGGATGATGGGCATATTTTTCGGCGATTTCATTCATCCCCTTTAATCGCAACTTCCCTATCTCCGGATCAGTCATTAAAAAGTAAGGATTTTTATAGTCGCCGAAATAATCATTGCTGATAAAAAAGCGTATTCCGCAGTCATCCGCCGCATTTAAAACGGTTTCCAAGGGATCGTCGCAGCCCATCTCGTGTGAAGGTTGCAATGAAGAAGGATAAAAGGTTCTTCCGTTAATCGCCACGTCGAGCAACACCAAATAACGAATACCGCTATCGGCAATTTCTTTGACCTTCGCTTCCCATTGTTTTGCGGTAAATGTCTTTAGGGTTTCATCCCAATACTTTCCCTCGGCAACGTTATGATGTTGGAATTCAAACCATGCTCCCTCGATAGGCTTTATTTTCCTTGAATTCCCCGCTAATGCAGCTTGAATTTCAGAAGAAAAACTTCCCGCCAGAATCGTTGCGCCACATGTTTGTAAAAAAGAACGTCTATTCATTTTGATTTCCTATTTTAAATTAAAGGCCTCTTCCGAAAAAATTGTTATACGAAGAACGACTGAGGTCTCATGGATTCCAATAGCAATCGGGATCTATATAACTGGTTATCGATTTGTCAACATCGGAAATAATTCCCTGATTTCTCTTTCCGTCGGTTGACGTCCGTATTCACAAATTTCAAAAGCCTCCGCGTCCGTCACAGCCTGTCCTTTTTCCTCTCCGTACCACTTTATAAGACATTCCCTCACTGCCGGAATAATGGGCCTTTTGCGATTCGACTTCAGCCTTTTCAACCTTTCCTCTTTATCTGCAGGCACTTGTTGAGATTCTGTCCAAGGCAACCATTCGAAATATTGCGATTCATGGGCCGACATGGCATCTATTTTCTGATCGAAAACATCCGATATATCGATCGCGATGTCGGGAGAAAAAGGATATGGTTTCTGAAATTTATCCTGTACATACAGGAAAACAGGATTTTTCTTTAACGGCGGCGTATCGGATGCCACATTCGGAACAATCACCATATAAGCGGCATCCTGAACAAGAGTCGCCGTATTTCTGTGATCGGGATGATAATCATACGGCCTTGGCCCTATCACAATATCCGCATTCCATTGCCTGATTAGTCTGATTACTTCTTTTCTTACGTCCAGCGTTGCCAACAATTCCCCATCGTGGTTATCCAAAACCTTATAGGTTACACCAAAGCGTTTTGCGGCTTCTTCAGCTTCTGCACGGCGCCTTTTAGCCAACTCGCCTCCCCCGCTGTTCTGGTGCCCCGCATCGCCGTTAGTCAACGAAACAAAAAGCACATTATGTCCAAGCCGGGCAAATTTAATAGCCGTTCCTCCTGCCGTTCCGTCCGCATCGTCAGGATGCGCTCCTATTACAATTACATTTATCTTTTTATCTTGACTGTAAACAAGACCAAAAGGAAGCATAAAAGAAAGAATAACGATTAAATATTTCATAAGTCTCATTTTAAATTAATCTATTTTGATTCTCTATTCGAGATAAATTATCCCTCATAATTCATAACATAGTGCAGCAGCCCCCAATATACCTATATTTTGCAATTCCGATTTCAAGATGCTTAGCTTTTTAATAGAATTGGGAAAAGGAAAATCCGTTAAATTGCGATACATTGCCTCTTTAAACAAGTGCAGAGAATTGGAAATTGCGCCACCGAAAATGATGGCTTGCGGATCGACGGATAAGACAACCATCTTAACCAACGCGGCGACATGTTTGCCGTACTCATTCATTATTTCGATAGCTGCCTGATCTCCTTTCTCCGCCTTGAAAGCAATTTCACGACCGGTCGTATTTTTCTTCGTAAAGAAAAAACTGCCGCAATATTCCTCCAATTTTCCTCCGTGATAAGGCATTTCCCCATATTCCCCTGAGCCGCAATTCGCATCTGCCAGTAATCTGCCTCTCTGAATAATTCCGCCCCCTACCCCGGTTCCTAAAGTTATTCCCACAAAATTCTCAAACTGCCGGCCTAACCCGTAAATACGTTCTCCCATGGCGAAGCAGTTGGCATCATTATTGATAAAAACAGGCAATCCGAATTTCTCTTCCAAAATCGATTTCAGATGCACTTCTTCCCAGTTCCGAATATTTTGGACATGATACACAATGCCTTGAGCACTGTCTACGACACTCGGTACGCCAATGCCGATACCGGTTGTTTCAACCGTTTTCAACCGGTCGATTATCTCTTCCAATATCATAAGGGTGATTTCTCCCCCCTTGTCGGCTTCCGTATCCCTCACGGTTTGTTTGATTAAGTCTCTATCTTTCACCAAACCTCCTTTAATGGTTGTTCCGCCGATGTCGATTCCAATAAGATGCTTCATCTTTTCGATATTATTATATTGAATACTATTTATCATCCTTTTTTCCCAATAATTGAGAAAGTTCTTCTTCTACCTCTTCAATGGAAGGTAAAGCCGATTTCAATTCGTCCGGCACGGCTTTACTTAACTGATAGTCGCTAACTCCGATTGGTTGATTATATCCGAACAAAGCATATTGGGCCATAACTTCATCTTTGCCTTTACAGAGTAATAATCCGATAGTTTTATTGTCGTTTTCACCCCTCAGTTTGTCATCAACCACATTGATATAGAAATTAAGTTGTCCCGCATACTCCGGTTTGAATGGGGTTGCCTTTAGCTCTACAACCACGTAGGTGTGAAGTTTGATATTATAAAGAATAAGATCTACATAAAAATCACTATTCCCTATCTGAAAGTGTTTTTGCCGGGAAACAAAAGCAAAGCCTGTTCCCATCTCTAACAAATATTTTGTTATATGGCTTACCAATTGCTCTTCTATATCTCGTTCGTCAGCGCGTTCTTTTGCTCCGGCTAAATCAAAAATGTAGGGGTCTTTTAACAAATAATTTGCTAAATCGCTTTGAGGTTTGGGAAGTGTCGCCTTGAAATTATTCACCTTATGATTCGCTATCTGTCGTTGAAATAAACCATTCTCAATCTGCAGTTTAAGAATGGTGCTGCTCCACCCAAATTCAACGGATTGTTTCATATACCAATACCGAATTCCTAGCGGCAATTTGCTGTCCATAAAAATCATGTGGCTTGTCCAATTTGTTTTGCAAATAGGAGAGCAAATGAAGCTATTTTCTATTTGAGAAATCGATTGGTTCGAGATTACAGTTATTGCTTGACTTACATCTTCAGTTCGAGCAGGGAGTTCCTGCGCAATCATATTTTCCTCTATGTTAACATTTTGAATTTGGGCAGGAGGCTCCTGCCCAAATTTATTCAAAACATCCGTTAAAGAAAGGATCTTTTCTAAGGTCGGGTTCTCTAATTCTTGATCGGCTCTTATCAATTTCTCAATTACTTCTATTGGATACAATTTTGCAAATTGGCACATGTATTTAAGATTTCTCGGGGAATAGCCCTTTTTCTCCGGGTATAGCTTCCGAAGAGCTTTTGAAGTTTGTTCAATAAATTTACTTCCCCAGCCCAATCTTTTCTGATTAAACAGAATAAAATTACCCATTTTCCAATAGTGTAACAACATCTGAACATTGGCTGCAGAAATGAGTCTTACCTTTGCCTGTTCGATTTCTACACTGATAGCATGGATATATTTATCAAATTCATGTTGTTCTGTTTTTTTATCCGGCGTATTCATAAACTCAGATTTTATATTTTATGGTAATACAAATATAATCAGAATAACTCGTATTTTTGTATATATCCCTCACGGTTTGTTCGCTTATGGCATATCCGGCAATTTCCATCCGTTATGATAGGTGTGGTGAATCATTTCTTGAGCAAAAGCTTGCGCATTAACAGGTTCCGTCCACGTTTTATTGAATGTAGGATTGCCGTCGGTAATCTTAAAACCGTCCTCTATAATTGATTTTATCGTAGCCTCTTTAGGAATATTGATGAATTGCATATTCTCCCCATTCCATTCTAAGATTTGATTGAGATTTTGTAATCTAACGGCCAAGACTCCCATAACGACCATTTCATTCAAAGGGCCGGCAATGGAAAAATCGGATGCCGCGTCTATTCGCGTTTCTGCACTTTCCTTGCAGGCGCGGACCCAATCCATTTGATGTGACAGCGTTATTTCACGTTGCGTTTTTGGAGATGCCGGTGTCCTACCGGATATCAACCAAGGCTGACTACCGGAACTTCCACATATAAGCGTGTCTTTGCTGCCATGGAAAATAACAGCCCCGCCTCCGACATTCAAATCCTTTCCCTCAGGCATGCCTTTCGGACGGAAAGGTTTCAACCCTCCATCATACCAGGTGATTTCTACTTCAGGCATTCCAACCTTCGGTAAATTGTTGCGAGCAGGGAAAACATATTTGAACATTTGAGCGTTCGGGCAACTTTCCGACATCAACAGGGTGGATGAACCTTGTACTTTTTGAGGATAATGCAATTTCAAACTCTTAAATACCGGATGAAGAATATGACACGCCATATCGCCTAAAGCGCCCGTGCCGAAATCCCACCATCCCCGCCAGTTCCACGGAGTATAAATACGGTTATACGGCCTCATGGGAGCGGGCCCTACAAATAAATTCCAATCCAATGTTTTTGGAATAGCTTCTACCTCTTTCGGCCGGGCCAATCCCTGAGGCCAAAAAGGGCGGTCGGTAAATGCTTCTACTTCGGTGACTTCCCCAATTTGTCCATCCCAAATCCAATCGATGATTTGCCGGACTCCGGGGGAGGAAGCTCCGCCATTTCCCATTTGGGTCGCTACTCGATATTTCTTTGCCAAGTTCGTTAATAACCGGGATTCATATACACTGTGGGCTAAAGGCTTTTCAACATATACATGTTTACCCATCGTGATTGCATCCGCGGCGATAACAGCGTGGGTATGATCGGGAGTTGCAATCATCACAGCATCTATACTTTTGCCCAGTTCCTCGTACATTTTACGATAATCGAAGTATTTTTTCGCCTTTGGAAAATAGTCGAAAACCCGTTTGCTATATTTCCAATCCACATCCGCCAACGCTACGATATTCTGGCTTTCCATCTGCTTAAGTACGGCGAAGCCTCTTCCCCCTACCCCTACTCCCGCAATATTTAATTTGTCGCTGGGAGCGGTATGGCCCAATGTCTTACCTAATACCGTTGAAGGTACAACCGTCAATCCGACAGCAGCGGTCGCTCCGGTATAAATAAATTTTCTTCTTGATATTTTTGATGACATCTGCATTTTCTGATGTGATATCCCATTTTTTGAATCGATTAAAACAGATTATGGATTGTCGGAAGCATGGAGCATGCCTTTTTCCACATAATCCCAAAGATTTTTATCGATGATATGCACGATATCGAAAATCATCACCCCATCCGATTCCTGAAGATTCATTTTAATGGATTCCGTTAATCCTTCCGGATTGTCATAGAACTGATCAGCAAGAATTCCTCCAATGAATTTATTCTCGCCCATGATGTTTCTAAGATTCTGACAGGAACCTTCTACACAATACCATAAACTGCTTTGGGCATGCATGTCCGTTTCATTCTTTACAGCAGGATTCTTTTCCAGATAATCCTCAATCGTGATCGTCGTATAATAATTTCCGACCGTAAACAAATCGATCAATTCGGCATAGCCCGTATTTTTATAAGTCGGAGTCGCCCAATCGTATTCTTTCGACGGATCATAATCCTTACTCGCAAAATTCACCCCTACTTCGAAATAAGTAGGATACCACGCCCCCGTATAGTCTCCGAACGAAAGATCCGGATTCACCGATTTTATTTTGTTGCGGGCCTTTACCATAAAATCATGAATGACCTGAGAACGCCATTCCACCCACTGCAAAAAGTATTTTCCTCTTTCAGGATAAAAATTGCCTTGCGTATCTTTTTTCCAAAGATAAATATCATCGGGATATTTATCAAGCTTCTTTCCTATATATTCTTCAAATTTTTGACGGGATAATTCGGAGAAATCGGCGGTAAAGCCATCATAACGGACACGATCTAAAATAATCCCGTCTAATTTGGGATATTTCTCCGCAACTTCTGCAAATAAATTCAATATATATTCTTGAAACTCCTCATTTACGGGATTCACCATAGCGGAATACTTCTGTTTTTCCTCTGTGATGGGAATAAATTTTCTGTCTTCGGAAGGAGGATATACAACCGATGCCCAGTCGGATTTATTATCTTCATAAATAATTCCCCGGTTTACATAATTATGCCCTGCAACAAAAGTATTCATCGAAGCTTGCACCCGCATTCCTTCTTTATGCGCTTTCTCAATGAAATATCCCAAATAATCGAATGTATATAGGATCGACTTTCCATTCCACTCTGTCAGTTTCGGTGCATACTTGCTGTCGTAAAGCACATGTCCCGAAATCGGACGGATATCGACCACAACATCTGTAAAACCCAATTCATCCAGTTTATGTAAATAAAAATCGATCGTGTCTTTATTATTGAACCGGTGAATATTTGCCGTAGCATCTACCCACATTAATTTAGCCTTTGTTTCCGACTTTTGGCCTAATGTGTCTTTTTGTTTTGTATTACAGGAACAAAACAATATAAAAGTCAGAATACTTGCAGTAAAAAGTATAATTTTTTTCATCATTTTTTTATCTGATCTTATTTAATTCTTCTTCCGAAGGCCATCCGGTTTCCACTCCCTGCGAACGGAGCACTGATTGAAAATCATTCAAAATCCTTTTCTCTGCCCGTACCTGATGAGGAGTATAATTGTTATCTAAGGAAAAAGACAATAACAATCCGGTTGCTTCGCCGATATTCCATTCCACAGGATGCAAGCGGTAACATCCATTGGTAATATGGGTGGTACCTATGTTTTTGTTTGCCGGAATCAAATTCTTCATCCTTACCGGAAGTAAGGCTCCCAACGGAATTTGAAACCTTAACGCATCCATGTCGATATAGTTTTGCATGCCGGTTGTGGGGTGCAAATCGATCGGATAATACCCTATACCGACGCTATCCTGAAAGAAAGCCGCTTTCTCCTTATCCTGCAAGGCCACCAAAGCGCGATTGTCACGCCCGACATGCTCTTCCTTCACCGTAAACACCGCTTTTATCCGTCTCGATTCACGGACATACGGATATTTTGCCAATCCGTCCGAAGTCCCGAGGATATCTTTACGCAACCGTAATCCCGGCCAACCTGTCCCTCCATCCGGACGTAGGGCCTCTGTTTGTAACCAATATAACAAAGAAAGGCTTAACTGCTTTCCTCCTTCGACATACTTTTGAAAATCTTTCTCCGATGCTCCAATCAGGTTTCCCAGGAAATAATCATTTTGTGGCCAGTTGACCAAAGAAATATCACTTTGATAAAAACCCTTTTCGAAATTGTTTTTATCGATAATCCGCCGATAAGTCCATAGATTAAAAATATCTCCACATCCTTTATCTGTAGGATCAACGCATAGCGCTTTTTTCTCCAATGTCCGGGGATTCGAGTAATGGAGATCCAGGAGCCTCCCCGACCAGGGCTGCTTTAAGGAAGGAGTATAGCTTCGCCAAAAGTCATAATCGCGAGGTTTGCTGATAATATGCTTTTCATTCGGCAAATAATCGACTGCAAAACACATCGTGAATGCTTGCACATTATCCGCATCCCCGACCTCCGGAGCATGCAGCTCTCCGGTTTCTTTCTTTGATTCCATACCCGTGACAAATTCGGTACCGGTTAACGGAAGCAAATCGCCTAATTCGGTGGCATCAATGAAATAAGGAGCCGTCAGTATTTTCACTTCTCCTGTTATACTGTTTTTTACTGTTACATCTTCAACCCGGTCTTGCTGCACGGAACTTTTCACGGCCTTATAATGATATAATACCGTCAACCTTCCCGAACTCACATAAGGAGCCAGCATTTCATGGAGGATACTCAGTGCTACTTTTGGCTCATGACAAAGGCGCGAAACGGATGCATTTCCCGGATTAAAATAGGGATTGTTCCTTACCTCCTCTTTTAGCGGATAGTTTTTCTTATAATATTCTCTTATTCTATTCCGAAAATCCCGGTACATTTTTGTAGCTCCCGTATGTTCTATCCATCGATTTTCATCCGGTGGCACTCCCTGTTGCGTGAGTTGCCCTCCAAGCCAATCGGTTTCTTCGGTAAGAATTACTTTTTTCCCGTTTTTCACCGCCGAAAGAGCCGAAGCCACGCCGCCCAATCCGCCTCCGATAACAACGATATCCGCTTTTAAAACCTCTTCATGACTTAAAACGGATACCCGTCCCGAAGCATTTATCTGTGACATGCTTTTTAGTTCGGGCGAGGCGAACATCAGCGCTCCTCCCGCCGATACGGCCTTTAAAAAGTTCCTGCGTTTCATTTTTTTCTTATAAGATTTTGTTTACAAGGGGCAATTTCAATATTTTCATAAAGCTATTATTATTCTTTTAGTTCTATTTTAAATAAGCATTAAAATATCCTCTATAAAAAGCCTATAAATTAAAGTGTTCGCAATATATCTTATAGAGATTACCAGCCTGAAGATACGCTGAATTAGGACTCATGAAATGCGAGAACTCGAAAGTCAGGGCTTTTGACATTCCTGCCTCCTGAGAATGAATGAGCTTTTTTATCAATTTATCCCACCGAATAGGTAAAAAACGAATCGGCATATCCCGATCGAAAGACTCTACATTTGTCCAACAATCTATATCGAATTTTTGAGCCAATTCTCTGTTTGCCACCAAATAATCCTTTAATTCATGATAGTCTACCTGTCCGTCTTGAAAAGCCATAATATCGACCGAGCCTTTGATTCCGGACAATATCTCCGTCCAATCCCGAACATGTTGTTCGATTGTAGTCACCTGATCACCACTCATCACTTGATCGGTTTTTAAACCATGAATATACGGAGATATTAAACATGGTTTATTTCCGGAAATGGATTTTGCATGCTTTCCTATTTCAGCAAAAGATTCAATAATCCCCCCGGTACGCCGACTAACCTCCTGAGATAAATACCATCCGTAAAATGATTGATGATAACCATATTTTTCCTGTATTTCATCTAAAAACAACTTGTTGATTTCGACTTCTTTCTGAAAATCTCCTCCGAGCCAATATCGTCCCGTATCAAAGATGCCGCAATAAAACTTCATATCGTATTTATCCGAAAGATCCAGAAACATCTGCAAAAAGTCGAATGCCGGTTCATACATGTAATTTCCTTCATGCTTCATCAAGACTTCGGACCGAAAAGTCATATAACGCCCGAATGCTCCACGAATCATGACTACAGTATCGATACCCATACGTTTCATCGCCTCAAAATCCCTATCCCATTTTTCATAACCCCAATTCTGGGAAGGGATGTCCCAAGTAATTTCATCCAAAAATGTCCCCGTTATAGGTAAGCCTGACATTTTAGGAATTAAACGGTATTTATCATCAGCCGTCGATTTGACAATCTTATTGCCAACCGGTTCCACATTGTTCTCTTTACAGGATGATAACACTGATCCTGCAAACGGAATGGTGCCTGCTGCTAATGCCATGTGTTTAAGAAATTGCCTACGCTCTTCCATATTCTTCATAAAAATAATTATTTTAAAATGATCGCAGAAGTAATGGCCCTTTGTGTCCCGTCTGAAGGTTTGATTGTTTCTTTACCGTTAACTAACATACAACTGGAACCTCCCCCATCTAAATTAATAGCCTCCACGCAACCTAAATCTAATAATATCTTTGCCGTTTCTTCCAATGTAAAACCCGGTGTATCGGGAGTTTGGTTCCGTCCTTCGCAAACAAAAAAAATGATCCGTCCTCCGGAAGTATATCCGATCGCTGTACGAGGATTATTAATCGTTGCTCCTACATCTGTCGTCTCTTTGAACATTTCGTTGACGTACGTATTGACAATTTCGCCGTTTTTAATCAAGACAGGGCCTCCCCCGACACCTGTTTGAGCAGAATAAGCCCTTGCGTCATCGAAAGAAGGAAATGTAGCAGGGATCGTCGGTTTAGCTACCGGACTGGAATAAGCATAGGTTGAATTACCGGATGTGACAGCCCATTCCGCTTTATACTCCTTGTCTTTTATATGACTGAAGATGCCGCGTGCAGGCAGATAGTATTGGCCATCTCCAGGCCAGACGTCCTGTTGAGCACCAATTAATACAGTTCCATTGCTGCAAACCAGACTCAGTTGATAGTAGCCGCTTTGATACGTAAAATATCCGCCATTCATGATGATAGGATATTGACCGGACTCATAAAATTCGGTTGGTGTTTTAGCTCCTGATAACTTTCTTCCATCTACGATGTCGCCCCCCAAGACAACATCAAATGTTTTGTTCTTGCTGCTTTTGGCTACGGCAATATAAGCAACGGCATTCTTTCCTTGTAATTGTGCGGGAGATTTGTATACACGAATGCCCGATGGCAATTCTCCGAATCCGGTATATTGCTCCCATCCTTTGTAAGGACCAACGGGTTCTTCTATCTCTTTCGTTTTTATCGTATACGAGTATTGTTTCCCTTCCGCAGCAATCGTGAACTTAGCCGATGTTGTCAGGTTGTAAACTGCTTCTGCAGTAGAAGGATTAACCATGGTAGCTCCTTCTCCTAATTCCAACTTAATTTGAACATCCGATAAGTCTTGATCTTCTACTAATTCGACAGAAATTTGATGAATAAAATTATCAATCAAAATTTCACCGTACTGCTTATTCCCTATATTTACAGATTGCACATAGTCGCGAATAACGATATTTGATTCGTCATCATTGTTTCCACAAGCACTTACGAAAAACGTAAAAAGACATGCTAATAAGTAAATAAGATTCTTTTTCATATTGTGATGAATTATTGGTTTTTAGCTGTTGTTTTTAAATAGTTATCAATTCCTTGCTTGACCCTTTGCCACTTTTGAGGCATTAATTTCAGATGAATCATGTCAAACAAAAAATAACCATCGCAAGAGTTAATAGCTGCGTCCACAGAATTAGTAACGGCACTGTAAATTATTGGGTCGGAATAATCTCCTCCGCCACCCCAACCATAATTTCCAACATCAGGACCACCCACAACAAGGGCTTCTCCTTTAATTAAATTTTTGGCCCTTGAGCAAAAGCCTTGAACAGTCCATTCGCTTGTCCCGTAAATGGCATTAGGTGCTGCATAGGCTCCGATGAGTATGACATCCATTAAATCGGCAAAGCCGTATTTTTGATAATTCGCCCCGGCCCATTGAGGGTAATCGGTCGATGTATTATATTTAGGGCTTGCCCAATTTACTCCAACACCGTAATATTGCGAATACCAGCCCCCCACATATACCCCAAAAGAAATATCCGGATTTTTCGCTTTAACTCGGGTACGAGCCTTCTCCATAAAGTCGTGGATTACTTTTACTCTGAACTCCAGCCATTGTTTAAAGTAGGGAGGAAGATCGGCAGGTAGATAAGCGGTCTTAATATCTCCACGCATAACGTCCTCGGGAAATGAAACGCTCTTACCCAAATAGGATTCAAACCGAATACGACTTTCGTCGGAAAAATCGCTATCTAACTCATCAAACCGGGCGCGGTCGAGTATGATGCCGTCTAAATTGGAATAGGCTGCCAAATCTTCAAGTAATCCCAGCAGGAAATTCTGTACTTCCATATTAGCAGGATTAAAGAAACGAGTCCCTTCTCTTCCTACGTCCATCGCATTTTGAATGCCCGAGGTAGTGAGAAGTTGCGTTGCCCATGCCTTCTTACTCGCATCGCGAAACAGTATTCCGCTTCCTCCCAGTGAAGTTTTGTGTCCACCAACCATGGTATTCACACCTGCGAAAACCTTCAATCCTAATTCATGCCCTATATCGATAAAAGCCTGTAAATAATCCCAAGTGGCAGTACGAGTAACTTTAGTATATACTCCGTTTACCCATGCCCCGAGCCATTCAACCTGATCTGCTTTTGTTGTAGAGAACAAAACGTCTCCCGTCGGAGGGCGTACATCCACAACGATATGTGTGAACCCCGCCTCTTTGGCTAATGTCAAATCACGCCGAATATTGTCTTTATTGTCGGCAAAGTCAGGAAAATTAGCAGAGGCATCGATCCAGATAAATCTTGGTTTGCTGTCATCATCCGTTCCGGGATCGGGCTTTTCCGGGTCTTCCCATTCCCACGGAGGGGTGCTGTCCTCTTTTGTACCACAAGCGGAAAATACAAAGACAACTAAAAAGATTGTCATTATAGTAAGATGTAAGAAATAAATTCTTTTCATGATCTGCAATTGATTGGGGGAGGATTTGTATTCCTTCAAATTTTAAATTATTAATTTCTAATAATACATGCTGTTTTTATTTGCTCATTTATAATTATAGCTCTTTTCTTTCTCATAATTTTTCATTTTAAAATCACAAATAAATAAAGTAAACAATGTTTACATTCTTCTTAAATGAGTATAAGATAAAATTAGGAGTTAACTCTGAAGAAGAAAAAAATTCTTCTTCAGAGTTAATCAATTGATATTATTACATATCGATACAATCGAATTGAACACCGACTATATATCCATTCGTAAACATAAAATATACATACAGGAAGAATCCATCGGCTGATTGTACAAACGCCACATCCCCTGTACCGTTTCCATTATGTGCAGAAACCCCAGCTGCGGTATGGTTATATTTACTATATCCTCCTGATAAGCCATCCTGCCATATTAAAGCCCCACTGATATTGTCATTATTGCCATACGGAGATGGAGCTTCGAATTCATTCACACTTCCGGCATTTACTAAATACACTTGGTCGCATTGTCCCCAGGTGGTTGCATTTACATAGTTAATTAAAGCGTAAGGAATATTGTTAAACACAGTATAATCCAAAGCATTTGCAATAAAATTTCCCCATGCATCATTAGCTGTTGTGAGATGTTTACGCTCGGTATTTGTGGCACCATTTATCCAGTTCAGAAATGAATAAGTCACCCCCTCATTGCCGCCAACATTTCCATGCCTTGCAATGAAATAGTCGGAGTTGACATTAGTAGCTGATGTATAAACCACATCCACATTGGTAGTCCATGACAGGCCGGAAACTGAAACGATATCCGGCGTATGAGATTGCAACACACCATCTGTAATTTTCCAGCGGGCAAAGCTATTTGCAGTTCCAGACAGTATAGGAGCAGCGATGATGGCATTTTCATCAATGTTTCCTTGAACAGAGAATTTACGCCCAACATTCAGTGTTGTATTTTCAGTCCAGTTGATAAACAGTTCAGGCGTACTTGTCAGAGATTTCACCTTCCATATTTTAAAAGTACCTGCATTTTGAGCCAGATTACAGATTAACACATTACCTCCATCGTCTGCCGTGTTGTACATATTGTTCAATCCGCCGCCTGTCGCCGATACATCTAATGGATTTAGCAAAGCTCCTGTTTTCGGATGTAGTACGATACTGTGGTTATCACGAGTACTTATGACTACATAATCCTGAGTAGCAGCTATGCCACCATGATTTGACACGGGAGCACCCAACTCTGCAATAAGCTTCTTGGCAAATAAAATCTTGGCGCTACCCGGGCGTATCCCTGAAGATATTTTATCGGGCATGGATTTCTTCACCGTATAAGTCGCTTGGGTTGTGCCATTGTGTGCTGTTACCGTAAATATTTGTTCTTCATTATAATTCAAGGGGGTAGCACTCGGATCAGGACTTATCGTTGCATGCGGCGAGAGTTTGAATTCGGCAAGTTCTGATGTCAAATCATCAGCGGAGACCAAAGAAATTGTCTTATTGGACTCATTTATAACTCCAGAAATAGAGAATCCAGGTAAATTAAATTCTTCGATTGCACAAGCGGCACTTTTCGTTATCTCTGCCCGTATTGTATATTCATGCACCTGTTTCATTTGATCAACAACCGTAAAGGTGTATTTTTTGCCTGAACTCAAATCGAGATACAATAAAGAGGGAGATATCATTACATTATCACCCAAAACAGCTTCAACACGCATATTCACTAACATTTGCTCCGTAACTAAATCATCGCTGTTTTCAGGATAGTAATAAGATACGGGTATTACTATATCATAACTTCCATCTGTTACGGTTGCGGTAAATTTACCATTGTTTTCATCTAAGATATTGCCGTCCTCGTCTGTAAAGAATGCCGAAATACTGGTAATTCCATTAGTTGCGGTAGAAGGAATCAAATCATCAGGTGTTTGGCATCCGAGCAGAAACAGCATCGTTCCCACAATGAAAATATAGAGTTTATTTTTCATATCCTTTAATTTAAATGTTGGTTTATTTCCATTCATCGTATTGTTCGATTGCAGAATTATTATTTAATTCAGTATTCGGTATAGGAAGGACATAGGTTTTAGACAGAAACTTACGATTTTGTTTGTCGCAGTCTACATATTGATAGGTATAATTTCCTTCAGTACCTGTAATTTTCATACCATGAACACGATAATTATTATACCCTTCCGGATAATTCTTATCAGCCAATCGCCAACGGCGCATATCCCAATATAAATGCCCTTCGTAAGATAATTCTATTTTACGTTCATGCTTTATCGCTTCGAACAGCGCATCTCCGGTCAAACCTGTAGCCGTAGGCAGATTGACCCTATCACGTATAACCTTAAGATCTTTTAAAGCGTCACCCGGTTTGCTCAATCGATAAAGAGCTTCTGCCCGATTGAGATAGACTTCAGCCAAACGGATTTCAACCCATGTTTGCGAACTTGCATATACGGTAATCTGCGTTAGGCTTTCATCCCTCAATTTGCGAAGGTAATATCCCGTTGTCGTTTTTCCCTTAGGATAGGTCTCTGTTCCATATTCCAAGTAAGCTCCACTTGTACCACCTACCGAATTTTCCATTTTTTTACCTTGCCATGTACTTCCATTGTAGATAACAGTTGCCTGAAAACGAGGCTCAAGGTCTTCATAGGGAGGACGAAGAGTTGTACCTTCTCCCGTATGCCACGGTGTCCAGTCGACTGTTGTACCATCACTTTTTTCGTAAGCTTCAACCATTTCCTGAGTCGGGGCACCCGCTCCGCCAATATCAACGGCTTCACCATAGGTAGCATAAGCATTATCGAAATTATGATTAGGCCCTGTTACCAGATAATTATATTCAAGAATGGACTCTTTATTGCCACCTTTCCAAGAATCTTCATATTTACCTGCGAGTTCATATTTTTTAAGATTAAACACTTCATCGGCTGCATCTTTTGCCGATTGCCAACGTTCAGCATATAACATTGCACGCGATTTGAACGCATATACAGCACCTTTCGTGACTCTTCCATAATTCGCAGCATCCCACTCTTCAGGTAAAACAGAAGCAGCAAAATCAAGATCCGATTCTATTAAATCCCAAGTTTCTTCAGCCGATGAGCGATTTTTATCTTTTACAAGATTCATATCGGTATATAGAATCACTCCCCCATGGCGTTTGGCAAGTTGAAAATATAAATAAGCTCTTATAAAGCGAGCCTGTCCTTCGAAAAGGTTATTGGTTGTTTCATCGAAAGTGGAGAGTTCATATAGACCAACTAAAAATTCATTGACTCTTCGGATGCGTTCATAGGTTACACCCCACACATTTAATAAATTCTGATCCGGCTCTATTCTTTCTGGATTGAACACGACCATATTTGCATCTCCCGCCCGACTACCGGACACAGTTGATCCATATTTGAAGGTTTCTGTTAATCCTTCGGTCAGATTACCGTTAAATTGAGAGGGGCTTGAAAACACCCCATAACGATCAATATACGCCAAAAAAGTATTACAATACAATGTCGCCGTATTCACATCTTTCCATACCAATTTATCGGAAATCCGATCTGTTGGTGTCGTATCGATGAAATCGTCACATCCGTAAGCGAAAATCATCAATAAAACAATTATCGGATATATGTTTATCTTTTTCATATTTCAATCATTTAAAATGTTAATTTAATTCCTCCTGCAAAGATTTTCTGTTGAGGATAATATCCGTTAGATACGCCGGGTTGCTCAGGGTCGATGTTATATTTGGTCAACTCGGAAAACGTAAGAAGATTTTGCCCCTCTACGTACACACGCAAATTACTAATCCGTAAAGGTTTCAAGATTTGCGGAGGAATATTATAACCTATCTGCAAACTTTTCAGACGAAGATAATCTCCACTCCTGTACCAGAAATCCGACGAGTAAGCATTATTATTTCCCGGAAGATCTATACTTAAACGGGGGAAAATTGCATCCGTATTATCTGGAGTCCATGAATTTTCTACTAAATACAAAGGCGTATTGGAATTATGATAAAAAGTCTTTGTAAACAAACTGTTATCCATCACCCAAACACCTTCGTAAATACCTGTTAAAGCGACATCTCTGCCTAAAGCACCTTGCCATAAGAAAGAAAGATCGAAACCATTCCATTCCCCATAGAAAGAAAGTCCTCCAGTAAAATCAGGATAAGCAGATTCCCCTACATAGCCTCTGTCTTGGTCATAAGTTATTTTGCCGTCTCCGTTTCTGTCAAGATATTTGATGTCGCCCGGACGAGCTTTTCCGCTGGCCAGTACAGCCGAATGAATAATTTCCTCTTCACTTTGGTATAAACCTAAAGCGACAAAACCCTGCAAGGCACCCACTTCTTTTCCTGTTAATTTTAAGTAATCGGGTGTATTCACAGCATCCGGATAACTCAACCAGCGACGTTTGGTATAGGTTCCCGTGACTTCTACTTTATAAGAAAAATCATTGATTCTATTGGCATGTGATAATCGAAACTCAAAGCCTTTATGATCCTGCTTACCGACATTATCATAACCGTAATAATATCCACCGAATGAATCCGGATAAGAAGAAGTTACCTGAAGAGGCATATCGTAAATGTATTTGTAAAACACATCGAATTCGGCACTCAGTAAACCGTTCCACATATCAAGGTCGAAACCGGCATTGTATTGTAAGGCTTTAGCCCATGTCAGGTTAATATTGGCCGGCTGGGATGTATTTAATCCATATATGGGTTCTCCTCCTATAACGGCTACCGGAATAGATTTGTTATAAGCATCTTGGACAAAAGAAAGTGTATTTAAATAATGATAAGAGGGAATTCCTGACGTTAAAGCCGTTTTTCCAATTCCTCCGCGCAATTTGAAATTATCAATCGGTAAGGATAAATTTTCAAACCAACTTTCTTCCGACATACGCCACCCTAAAGATGCAGCAGGCGTCAAGTTCCAACGTTTTCCTGAGATGTTTTTTCCTGCAAACTGATAAGTACCATCATAACGGGACGTAACTTCAAGTAAATATTTATCGTTAAAACTATAATTCAATCGTCCCAAGTACCCAGCCATACGTGCTTGACTACTTGAACCACCTATCACATTTCTATCTGCTTTAGATGCATAGTTCAACTCATCCAACGATAGAATATTGAATCCATACCCTGTTGCATTCAATGCATTTCCATCGGTTTTTCGAGTTTCAACCAAGGCTAATAATGAAATATCATGCAATCCAAATCGGTTATCATATTTAAGGCTTGTATTAGTTGTAACCGTAGTACTTCTTGTAGCACCTTCTGTTAAACCAGCATCTCCTGCAGACGGAAATTGTGTCTTTGTATAAGATATATCTCCATCAGGGCTGGCAGGAAGGTTAGCCTTGTATACATAATAGGGGATTGTAAACTGCTTAGCCATAGCATCCTCATAATCATAAGAAACCAAAAAACGAGCAGAAAGTCCTTTCAGAAAAGGAAAATCATAATTCAACGCTATATTGGTTTGCAGTATGTTTGATTTATCTTTTCTATATCCTGCATCTAAAGAAGAACTCGCCAAAGGGCTTACAATAGAACTTGCCGTTGGAGTTGCCACAGGTAGTCCATCCCATTCCATAGGTGTAAACGGCAAAGCTCTCACAGCTTGTTGAGCAATATTTCCTCCAACGGTAGGATCACTACTCCATGTTGAACGCAAGCGATTTTCTATACGTCCGCTAATATCAAAATTTAAGGTAAGGTTTTGCACTATAGTTGCATCAATATTTGAGCGGAGACTAATACGATCATAATCAAAGTTTTTTACATTTCCTTTCTGATCGAAATAACCCAAAGAAACAAAATACTTCAGATTATCCGTACCTCCCGACGCATTTACATTATAGTTTGCATTTGTTCCTGTGCCAAAAGTCTCTTTATACCAATTGGTATTTCCCCAACCTCCTTCACCTGCAAGCATTTTACGAACATGCTCTTGAGAAAAGACCGGTGAATTTCCATCCATTTCCCGAGCTTTATTCCACCAGTAAGCAAATTGAGGACCATCTAACAATTCCAACATTTCAGTATTCGTAGTTATACCGTATGAAGCTGTAAAATTGATTTTTGATGGTAAAGCTGCTCCACGTTTGGTTGTAATAATAATAACAGAACTTGCATCCAATCCGTAAACAGCTGCAGCAGACGCATCTTTCAAAACAGATATCGTTGCAATATCATTCGGATCTATTTGTGAAAAGTCACGGGCAACGCCATCTACCACATACTTAGCTTCCGCCCCACGAACTAAAATACTAGATGCATCAGATCCCGGCTGTCCGGATTGTTGCAATGCTGCAACTCCGGATATCCTACCAGCTAACAAATTAGTAACATTGGTTATTGGAGCTTTTAACAATTCCTCTCCTCTTATTTGTGATACAGCTCCCGTTATACTGACTTTCTTTTGTACACCATATCCAACAACAACCAATTCGTCTAGCAGCTTAGTATCTTCAGACATCACGACCTCCACATTGGTACGACCATTTAGAGACAACTCTAGAGTCTGAAATCCAACATATGAGAATTCAAGGACAGCATTCGTGTTAGGAGCACTTAAGCTGAATTCTCCATTGGTATTTGTGATTGTTCCTTGCTGAGTGGATTTTACAATCACATTTACACCAATCAAAGGTTCATTGTTAGAGTCTTTTACAGTTCCTCGTATATTTACTTGCGCATACATTGTAGCACTGTAAATCATGAAAACACAAAAACTCAGAATGAACAACAGACATTTTCTTTCTATTTTAGAAAGGATTCTCTCTCTTTTCATGAATTTAATTTGTTTTAGAATTTAAATAATTTTGTTTTACAAGTATTTCCGCTATATTTAATAGCGTTTCTGCTTTTACATTTAATTATTCCTGAAAAGCAGAAAAACATTACACTCAATAATTTCTCAGTTAATCATATACTTAAGATTTTTTATTCCCCTTTTCTTCTTCCTCCGGCTTATCAATGGGTTGTTTAGCAACTTGTACAAACCCAACTATTTGACCTTATAAAATCACTCCTGAGAGCAATTTCTTTCATCCCTCAGACATGAGAAAGTAACTTTTAAGCGCATATTCCCACGACCCTGCGCAGGATAGTAGTGGCGAACCTTGTTGGCAAAGTCGCGGGATGCTCTCCGATCTTTTTATTTCTTCTTTTCATTCATTGCTTCCAGTATTTTCCAGCACTGATATAATCCGCGCGGAACATGGAAACAACCTTTCCATTTACCTCCTTTCAAATCTAATAATACTTCTCCTTGCCGATTCAAATATCCCCACCATTCGGGGTGTTCCGCGTCTTTGAAATAGCTCCACGTATAATCGTGTACTTTTTCGAACCATTCCAGGCATTCCTTCGAGCCGGTTAGCTGATATCCCTTCAATAAAGAGATGAGCGTTTCAATATGTACCCACCATAGTTTTTGATCCCATTCCAATTGTTGTGGGGGAAATCCTTTACGATCCAGAAAGTAGAAAATACCTCCGTATTTTTGATCCCATCCATAGTTTAGCATCTTGAGTGTGGTTTCCACAGCCTTATCAATGAGTTCCGGACGATTGAGGCGTACGCCCAAATCCATAATAAACCACATCGCCTCGATAGAATGGCCGGGGTTCATCAGGCGCCCTTCGAACGTGTCGGATAAGGAACCGTCCACATTTACATTTTCCACAATTAACCCGCCCAACTCGGGACGCAAAAATACGTCCATCACTTCATGCAGACATTCATCGATGGTTTGCTGCAAAAAGTCGTGATCTAAAAGATGCTCAATCTCCAACGATAGATTACAGAGAATCATCGGTAAAGAAAAAGTCTTCAGGTTGCGCGTACCGGGATGGGCTTTACTCCATTTTCCTTTCGGATTATCTCTCTTGGATAGCACGATATCGAAGGTTTTTTTTGCGATTTCGGCATACTCATCGCTTTGAGTTGCTTTGCTTAACTGCCCGAAAGCCATGGTGGCAAACGTATAAGAGAAAATGTTATACGGATCGATGATAGGCTTGCCTTCGCGCGTGAGCGAAAAATACCAGTTATAATTTCCATCGTGTCCGTATTTTTTCAAAAACTCCCCGCCCTGACGGGCACATTCCAACCATTCGGAGCGTTTTTCCACCTTATTATATAACATGGAAAACATCCATACTTGCCGGCCTTGTAACCAAATAAACTTATCGGTGTCATACACGTTTCCTTGTCGGTCAAGGCAGGAGAAATAACCGCCATAAGTTTTGTCCTGCGATTTATCCATCCAAAAAGGCAATACATTATTCAACAACTCGTCCCGATACTGTTTTTCTAAACTTCTCAAATCCATATTCTTATCAATTATCAGCTTTCAGTTATCCGCTGTCAGCCTTTTATTCGCAATTTGTAATTTATCATTTGTAATTAAGCATTCTTCTTTTGCCAGAATCGTTCGATCTCTTCCAGCGATTTTCCCGCCGTTTCGGGCATCAATTTCCAAACGATCAACATATAAGGAATACACATGCCGGCGAACAGGAAGAACGTGCCCGAGGGCGTAAGTGTCTCCAACATCCAAGGGGTAAGCTGGCCAATCAAATAGGTACCTATCCAAAGCGACAAAGTAGCCACCGACATGGCTAAACCACGTACTTTCGTCGGATACATCTCCGAAAGAAATACGAAAATCACGGCGCTGATCGATCCGGCGGTAAAGAATATGTAAGCCAGGAAACATGCCAACAAGAAGATATTACTCCATTCCAACTGACTGCCGAATAAGAAATAGACGCCAATCAGCACCAGCGAGGCGATCATTCCCGACACACCCACATACACCAGTTTTTTGCGCCCTACTTTATCGATAATCAGCATGGCCAGAATAGTGGTCACCATGTTCACCGTACCGATGAGCGACTGGTAGAAAAGCGAATCCCCGCTGGACAACCCGCTGGTTTCGAAAATCGACGGGCCGTAATACAACACGGCATTTACGCCCATAAACTGCCCCAACATGGCAATGGCGCATCCGATAAATACCGCCTTTCGAAAACCGGGCTGAAACATGATTTTCCAACTCGTTTTTTGCCCCGCTTGCGCCTGTAGCATTTGCTTGGTTTCATTTATTTGGAAAGAGACATCTTTTTGATTACGGTAAATCTTAGAAAATACTTGTTGAGCCGCTTTATCACGCGATTTCACCAACAACCATCGGGGACTTTCCGACAAGAAAAAAGAGACTAGAAAATAGAGAATTGCCGGTAGCGCTCCGAATCCCAACATCCCTCTCCAAACTTCCGTACCGAAAATCCGCTGTATCGTTGGATTGGCGGAAGAGTATCCATGCGATTGATTCAATAAGTAAAAATTCATCAAATAAGCCGCCAAAAAACCGATGGTTACGGCTAATTGATAAGTTGCTACCAGTCGTCCACGATGAGCGGCCGGCGAGACTTCGGATATATATAAAGGACAGACCACCGATACGATACCGATGCCTGCGCCACCCACCATCCGCCATATAACCAACTCGTTGAGGCTTCCGGATAACGCACATCCTACTGCCGAAGCGATAAACAGCACAGCCGATATAATCATGGTATGTTTCCGTCCGATGGTATCGCTCAGTTTGCCGGAAAAAATCACTCCGATGATGGAACCGATTAAGGCACACCCCACATACCATCCGCTTTGCATCGTATTCAATCCGAATTGATGCGATACTTGCGACACCGTGCCGGAAATAACGGCCGTATCATATCCGAAGAGCAACCCGCCCAAGGCGGCGATTACGGATACGGCCGTCACATAGCCCATATTGATAGACTTATTCGTCTCCATTTTCTTTATTTTATATTAAAATATTCTTTGTATCGATTATATAAATGACCGGCTTGTAAGTAGGCCGACTGAGGACTCATGAAATGAGAGAACTCAAACGTAATGGCTTTATCGTATCCGGCTCGCTTGGCCGCTTCGAGTTTCATGCGAAGTTTATCGAATTTAATCGGTAAAAACTTAATCGGCATATCGCGGTCGAAACTTTCCGCATTAGTCCAGCACTGCATTCCATATTTGTCCGCCAGCTTTTTGTTTACGGTAAAGAACGCGTCGAGTTCGTCATAGTCGATGTGTCCGTCTTGAAAGGCGCAGGCATCTACCACCTCGTGAATTCCATCAAATATCTCGTCCCATTCCTTTTCATGCTGCTGCACCGACACCGCCTCTTCTTTCGACAAAGCCGTTCCGCTTGCAGCGACGGCTTTCTTTCCGTCGATCCACGGCGAAATAAAAGTCGGCAAACCGTTCGACACCTCCTTACACTGTTTTCCCATCGCATAAAACGCTCCGATAGCCCCTTTCGTAGCACGGCTTATTTCGCCGCTTAAGTACCATCCTTGAAAGCTTTTATACTTGGCGCCGTATTGTTGCCAGACCTCGTCGATCACATATTTATTATCTTCAATCTCGTGGCTCATATCTCCCGTGGCCCAATAATGACCGGAATCGTATAACCCGAAATAGAACTTCATCCCATATTTATCGGCCAGGCGCAAAAACAACTCCAATAAATCTACGGAAGGCCCATAACACCCTTTTCCAAGAAGATATTTCGAAGGATATGTAATGAATTTTTTATATCCGGAGCGAATCATAATCACCGTGTCGATGCCGATAGCTTTCATGTATTGAAAATCCAAATCCCATTCCGCTTCACCCCAGTTTTGATGCGGAATATCGTGCGATATTTCATCAAGAAAGGCGCCGGTGATTTGCAATCCGTTGGCTTTGGGAACAATCAGTCCGCTTTGGAGAGATTTGTTTTTACGGATATTTTGCTCAAGATGCGTATCAGCCGCCCGAACTTGACCGCTTGCGGACAACTGCGGCAGAACTATTGCGGAAGTTCCGGCAATAGCTGCTTTCTTGATAAAATTTCTTCGGTTCTCTGTTTTCATTTTTAAAATACTTTAGATGACGGTCGGTCACTTTTTATTTTTCTCAATGATTATAATGCCGCAAATATATATACTTATTTTATATTCGCCAACTATATGGTAAAATATTTTATTATGAAATGCGATATTTAACAATATAATATCTTACGGGGATGATTCTCCACGCAAAATTACACAACCATTGATTTATAAAGCAATATATTAAAGTATATTATGGGATAAAAATAAGATTCCAGGAGTAACAGCGTAAAAAAAAAGAAATCGTACCTTTGTGGAAGTATCTTCAATATAAAAGGAAATTACAATGGAAAGTATAACGATTTATCCCAAAGATAAGAAGCAGAAATCACTGCTAACTGCTTTACTAGAGGAAATGAGGGTTGATTTTGAAGTCCGGACTTCAAGAGACGACTCTTTATTAACGGAAGAAGCTTTCTATGCTAAAATAGAGAAATCCATCCAACAGGCTGAAAGCAGGAAATTAAAAACGTTGACAAAAGATAAACAGAAAGAGTTCTTAGGCTTATGAGTTACGTAATTAAATATACTTCCTGAAGCGGAACTGGATATTGAGAAACATAAACAATGTGGAGACAAAAAGATTCTACTAAAAATAGACCAACTCCTAAACGAATTGAGAGAAAATCCTACTGTCGGAACCGGAAAACCGGAGAGATTGAAACATTTTGAAATTCCAACATGGTCAAGAAGAATTAGCCACAAACATAGATTGGTATATAGAATACTGGAAAAACAAATCGTCGTTTTAGACCTTTCTTTCTGGGGACATTCTAACGATAAATAGCACAATACTTATAACGATATTCTATTTACGATTTGTAAATTATTTCTCGCAGATAACGCGGATTTTAATCTGCGTTTATCTGCGCCATCTGCGAGAAATATTCTTTTTAAGTTACAATCCCTTACTTTTATTCTTTTAAGAACAACTTTTGAAACATCGTTATTCTTAAACAAATAAATCTTTGTACGGATGCGGACTCGACCTCAGATACTGCGCCGGGGCAACCACTTGTCCCCCCAACGCGGCGGCGGCATGCCATGCCCAACGCGGATCGTATAACATTCCACGCCCTACGGCAATGAAATCGGCTTTCTCTTCGGCTATCGCCTTTTCGGCTTCAAACGGATCGGTGATCAGTCCGACTCCGATTACAGGCATCACGACCTCTTTCTTTATGGCTTCGGCAAAAGATAACTGATAACCCGATTGTAAAGGCGGCAACTTTTGCAATCCGCCATCGAGTCCTCCGCCTGAAACATGAATATATCCGCAGCCTCTTTTATCCAATTCTTTTGCAAATACGATGCTTTGCGACAAGTCCCATCCGCGATCAATCCAATCGGTCGCGGATATGCGGACACCGAACGCAGTGTTTGCCGGCAAAACCGCCCTCACCGCATCGACGACTTCCAACGGGAAACGCATTCTGTTTTCAAGACTGCCTCCATATTCATCCGTACGCTTATTGGTTATCGGCGATAGGAACTCATGCATCAGATATCCATGCGCGGCATGCAATTCAACCATATCGAACCCAATAGCGATGGCACGTGCCGAAGCCTCGGCAAACTGTTCGACAATGATTTTTATCTCCGCGTTCGTCAATTCGTGCGGTACGGTACCTCCGGTCGATTGTGCAATGGCAGAAGGAGCCACCGTTTGCCAGCCATTCGCACTGTCGGCCGGCAAGTAGTCATCGGATTTCCAAGACAAATCGGTGGAAGCCTTTCTTCCCGCATGCGCTATTTGTACCGCTAACGGCATGGAAGAATGCAACCGCATAAAATCAACGACTTTGCGCAGCGCCTGAGCGGTATTCTTATCCCATAAGCCTAAGTCGGCATACGAAATACGTCCTTCGGGGCAAACCGCAGTCGCCTCCACAATGAGCATGCCGGCACCCGAAAGCGCCAAATTACCGTAGTGCATCAAATGCCAATCGGTGGCTTGCCCGTTTGCGGCAGAATATTGACACATGGGCGGAATAACGATTCGGTTCTTCAGTTGAAAAGGACCGATATTTTTTTCTGAAAACAAATTACTACTATTCATAATGGAAACTTTTAACATTAAATTTTTGTCGACACAACATTAGAATGCCGTATTCACAATACCGCCGTCCACGCGCAAAGCGGCTCCAGTTGTAGCCGAAGACAACGGACTTGCCAGATACACAATTAAATTAGCCACCTCTTCGGGCTCTGCAAAACGCTGTATGATGGATTCCGGCCGCTTCTCTTCTACGAACTCCAAAGCAGCTTCTTCCACCGTGATGCCCTTCTTTTCGGACAGTTCTTTCATCGAGCGCAAATTGCCGGCCGACCATGTAGGGCCGGGCAACACCGAATTAACGGTAACATTTGTTCCCCGAAGGCTTTTTGCCAACCCTCTGCTTAACGCTAAAATAGCCGTCTTGGTCACCCCGTACAGAATCATGTCGTCCGGAATATTGATAGCCGACTCACTCGAAACGAATACCACCCGTCCCCAGTTCTTCTTTTTCATCAACGGAATATAATGCCGCGATAAACGCACGCCACTCATCACATTCACTTCAAAATCGTGCATCCACACCTCATCGGGAGTTGTCTCAAACGGTTGATCCCCGTATATACCTACATTATTAATAAGTATATCCAACTCTTTTATTTGATGAATGAGGGTATCGACCTCCTCGACTTTCGAAAAATCGGCGACAACTCCTTCGACATCCGCACTCGGAATATCTTTTTTGATCTGTTCAACGACCTTCTCCAATTTTTTCTCCTCACGTCCATTGATAAACACCTTCGCGCCCTCCTTCAAAAGTCCCAGCGCTGCCGCATATCCTATCCCGGCAGTCGAGCCGGTAACCAAAGCCGTTTTTCCCGTTAATTGTAAATTCATATTCTTCCTTTCATTTTATGATAAAACGTATGTCGATCTATTCGACGATCTTTTTTATAAAGACAAGCGGGACAGACGGCGTTCTTCCGTGTCCGCTCAAGTAATGAAACAATACCAGCACCCCGGTTCCCGTGAAGGCGAACACTGCACCGATCAATGCCGAATATTCCACTCCGGCGCCGGTTGCAATGGGAAGTCCTCCGAAATAAGCGCCTAAAGCGTTGCCAAGATTAAATGCCAACTGCACCATCGCTCCGCCCATCATTTCGCCGCCGGAGGAATATTGCAGCAACAACATCTGCTGCGGCGAGGAGACGGCAAACAAACATCCGGTGCAGACACACATAAGCAGAGCGGAAGTAAATCCGAAACGCCCCCAAAAGAACAAGGCCATGAGTGATGCAAATATAATGAATTGCGTGTACATTGCCACTATACCGGGGGTAAATTTATCCGACATTTTACCTCCCCCATAATTTCCCACACACATGCTACCCCCGGCAAGGAACATTAGCAGCGGCATGGCGGAGACATCGAATCCGGAAACTTGCGTCATCATAGGATTGATATAACTATACCAACAAAAAATTCCGCCGTTCCCCAAAACGGTCGCGGCAATCAGTAGCCACGGTTCCGGTTTCTTCAGAAAAAGAAACATTCCCTTGATGTTTGTTTTCGGCATGGGCGGTAAAGCGGGTATCCACTTACCAATTGTATAAATCGTTATTCCTCCCCAAACAGCGGCAAATACAAAAATCCATCGCCAGGAAAAAGCATGGCTAATCCAGTTAGCGATAGGGATACCCAATAAATTCGCTATGCTCATCCCCATAACCATCGTGGCAATGGCAGACGTGCTTTTTCCTTCTTTCGATAATTTACTCGCAACGATAGAACCCACACCAAAAAACGAGCCATGCGGAATGCCCGTAATAAAGCGCCCTACAAGAGCGAAGCTATAAGAAGGGGAAGCCATTGTGATAAGACAACCGGCGATAAAACATCCGACCAAAGCAAACAGAATACGTTTCAACGGCCAATTTCGGGCTACGATAGCGACTAAAGGAGCTCCCACACAAACACCCAACGCATAGGCCGATATCAAATGTCCGGCCACCGGCAGGGAGATAACAAAATCGGAAGCCACATCGGGTAAAATACCCATCATAATATATTCGGCAATTCCCAATCCGAAAGTCCCGAAAGACAATGCATAAAGACCTTTTTTCATCTATATACAATCTATTTTTTAAGCGGCACAAAGAAACATCAAAAAAAACGAAGAATATTGTCCGATATTAAGCAGTTATTGTCTATTTTTGCTATTTTGGAACAAATAAAAGATGAGTGCATGGCAAAAGAAGTTAAATACGAACAAGTACTGAAAGACAGCAACACTTCTTTTCATTACGGGTGGTCTGTTCAGGGATACCAAGAAGAGATCGGGCTGCATTTCCATCCCGAGATAGAGATTATTGTCATACTAAAAGGAGCCGGTTATCGAATGACGGGCGATTTTTCGGAACCTTTTGAACGCGGAGAAGTACTGTTTGTTCCGGCCAATCTGCCCCATTGTTGGATATACAATCCAGAAAGCTGTGCCCCGGACGGCAACAGGGAATGCATATTCGTACAATTCGACCCGTCCCTATTAGAAAACGGCATGGCATTCTTTAACGAATGGAAATATACCTCCCACAAGCTCCTGTCGATGATGCAAAGCGTCGAGATAACGGGAAAGGCGGCACAATCGATTACCGAGGCCTTGATTTCCATGCAAACCTTAAGCGAAAGTGAACGATTATTGTCGTTATTGAAGATGCTCCGACTCATCGGCACAACCTCTTCGGTCGAACCGATAGGCATACCGAATAACGCATCGAAAGACATCACCAAAAACATGCGCCGTATACAATTGATTTTAAAATATGTGGTAGAGAATTACCGCCGTAAGATTTCTTTATCGGAAATCGCTTCGAAAGTCAGCCTAAGCGAAACGGCCTTTTGTGCTTTTTTTAAACGGGAAACCGGAAAGAGTTTCATTTCTTTCGTAAATGAATATCGACTGGAAGCCGTTTGTTCCGGATTAAAAAACTGTCCCGACAAGGATATAAGCCAGATAGCGTGGGCTTGTGGCTTTACGGATATTCCTTATTTCAACCGCTATTTTAAAAAGATGAAACGACATTCGCCAAGGGAATGGAGAAGCCGTGCAAAATAATGAACCAGAAGCATGCAGGAATCGATGATTATTTTCTGACCCACACATGGGTGATATCTCCCATTACAATTTTATGATAAGATCCGACCTCATTATAGGCATCTTCATAAAACTTTTTATTATCGGCGCTATACACCTCGTCCAACGACACCGTAT
>ENA-UOOK01001307-UOOK01001307.1-fermentation-metagenome-genome-assembly--contig:-NODE-1307-length-32769-cov-5.554014_pt1 | contig 32769 bp, 21 predicted proteins | sample MGYA00245777_ERZ724023 | MGnify/ENA primary metagenome ERZ724023 (study PRJEB28704, sample SAMN03018312) | fermentation metagenome | biome: anthropogenic terrestrial biome; feature: soil; material...
TATTAAATTACATTTTGTTGCAGGTCCTAACCCCAGTGATATTACTATAACTGGTTTGGGCTCTTACCCGTTCGCTCGCCACTACTGAGGTAATCGTTTTTTTACTTTCTTTTCCTTTGGATACTAAGATGGTTCAATTCTCCAAGTTCCCCTCATTATACTATGTGTTCATATAATGATACTGGTCAATTACTACCAGTGTGTTTCCACATTCGGATATCTACGGATCGAGGTCTATTTGCGACTCCCCGTAGCTTTTCGCAGCTTATCGCGTCCTTCATCGGCGTCTAGTGCCAAGGCATCCACCATACGCTCTTTTTCGCTTGATCGTATTTGTCGAATTCCTTGAATTTTTTAAAAATTCTTCCTAATTGTTTCTATTAATAATAATATTAATAGGTAAAATTTTGAATAAGCATAAATGCTTTTTCAAAACCTCTTTTTTTTTATAAGAATAAACGTTTGAACTTAAAATTAATTTAATTGCAAAAATTGCATTCGTGAATAAAAATTGTATTACTCTAGACTAAGGTTTAATTTGTTAAAATTAAACTTATCTTTATTTTTTACTCGTTATTAAATATTTGTTCAAATATTTTCTAAATATGCAGTTGTCAATGTACTCTTGTGTCTTAGCGGTCTGTTCCGCTAAACACATTACAACAACCTTATTTTTTTAGGTTGTGACGATAGTTTACCACGATAAAAGGCATATGTCAATCGTTTATTTTTAACTTTTTGCTATGTTTTTTAACTATTTTTCGCTGTTTTTGATACCACCCTCCCGCGTGTGCCAAAAGTTATTATATCTTTGTCATTTTTCATCAAAATACTTTGAAAAGTTAAGATTAAAATAATAAAGTAAACGATTTCATTATATGCGAAAGTCATGTATTTCTTGCATAATTTAATTTTTAGTTTGCCATTAATATTAATTATTTCTTATCACACGGCAAAAATCATGCCCAAATTATCCGCATAAAATTATTAGCTAAAATGTTACTTAGTTGTAAAAAATATAAAAAAACTTTCAGCTTATAAAGTCCGCAAGTAAAGTTTTAAAATTTAAGCAAAAGCCGTGCAAAACAATTAAAGTTGATTTCGTATTTAAACTATAATTAATAATATAATTAAATAAAAAACACCAACCATTTTTAAATTTAAGTTGGTGTTAAATTTAACTATTTTTTATCGCACGGCAAAAATTATGCCTAAATTAACCGCATAAAAATTATTAACTAAAAATATTACTTAGTTGTAAAAAATCCGCCGTGAACTTCTTTTGATTCGTGCACCATTATAAATGATTTTTCATCAATCGCAGTTACTGCATTTTTAACATCTTTCATAGACTTACTATGAATTTCCACAAATAACATAACTTTCTTTTCCGAAAATTCTGATTCTTTTACATTCACAACGGTTACAGCAAATCCCATATCGCGGAGTTGTTTGATAAGTGTTTCACTTTTCACACTTGTTACAATTTGCAGTTGAATTTTTGTTGGAATTAAAATTGTTGATAAGACACCGCCTATATAGGTGCCCACACCAAAACCAAATGCAAATGAAAGTGCAATAAAGATATTGCTTTCCACATCTAATGCTTCTTTAACAACTAAAAACCAGATAGTGGCTTCCACCACACCTATAACAGCAGCAATTAAAGATTTACCTTTCACATTATTAACAGTTCTTATTGTTGCAAGCGTTACATCAATAATTCTTGCAAAGAAAACTTTTAAACATAAAAATAATATCGCTTCCATATTTTATACCTCTCTTTATTTTAACATATTGATTATAAACTAATCACTCAAAAATTCAAACTGAAAAATAATATACTAAAAAGTCCATAACATTTTATATATTAAATAATAGAATTAATGTGTGATAATTTAAATTATTTATATTTACAACCAAGTACTAGCAATGGTTGGATTCTTAGCTTTCTTTATTTTATCTGCCATTTCAATGATTTTATTAAACCTATGATTAAGACCACTTTTTGATATTTCATATTTATACAACTTACGAATAGTATCTAAACTTTCATCGGGATTAGCAAGTCGCACTAAACAAAGTTCCATAAGTTCTTCATTTAAACTTTCTAACCCTGTTTCTTCTTGAATAATTTTTATTGCATTTAATTGTTTCACGCTTGCCTTAACAGTTTTAGATAAGTTTGCATTAATGCAATTAGTTTGACGATTAACGCTATTTCTTAAATCTCTAATTGCCGCCTCATTTTGAAGGGCAAGCACTGCCTTACTTGCACCTACGAGTGCTAACACATCACATATTAATTGATATTCTTTGATATAAACCAGCGGACTTCCTTTTCGAACAGTGGATTTTGCTGATATTCCAAATTCGCCCAGTAATTTAATGAAATCTTTAACTATGTTATTAAAACTAAAAACAAACTCTAAATGATATCCGCTACTGCTTTTTTCAATATTTTCATAGTTTTTAATAATAATGTTGCTCGTTGCTGTGGCAACAAACGCCCCCATTATAAAATGTTTTTTGCAACAATCATCTGCTATAATATAATTTGCTATACCTTTTTTATTATCTACAAAACTTTCTTTTTCAACAATATCTAAATCCAAAAGTAATCTGTCTGTAATGGAACTAGGAATGGTTATTCTATATCTAATGTTTTTAGAAACACCTACTTCATCTACACTCTCTAATTCACAGTAAACACCATAATATTGATGTACAATTTCGTCCACTTTATTAAACAAAGGCTCTAACTCTGTGAAAATCTCCACAATGCGTTTCTTGTTTTCATCATAATTTATTTGTCCCGCACATTTTATAATCGCACTTAAAAATGCTATCGAACAACAATCGTTGTCAATACTACTATTTATTACTTCAATTCTTGCGTCTGATGCAAACGACATAAAATATCTATTCCTTTTCTTTTCTAATTTAACCAATATGAAAGGCGAGTAAAAAAATTTATAAATAATAAGATTGTATACTAATTTTATAACTTAGTGCGGAAAATAAATATTTACATACTGTATTCACGAAATAAATAGATGCCACCATGAACACAACAAAAATTTATGAATTTTGAAGAATATACTAATAATTTTGCATTATTTAATACTTCACGCCTAAAACCAAATATTAATTTCTATTTTTTATTAAGTTCAATAAGTTTATTCCAATTCATCATTTGACTTTCGGGAATATTGTATTTTAGCATAAAATTAACGCCTTTATAATTTTCGCCAATATCTTCTGCGCTATGAGCATCCGAATTTGCCACGAATTTAACTCCCATTTCCACCATTTTTTTTACTTCGTAAGGCGTGAACCAATTTTGCTTTCTATTAAATTCAACTAGCACATTATTTTTAAGAGCAGCCTCCGCAAGTTTAAGAACATCCACTTTCCCAACATAGCCTAGATGCGCTAATATATCCACCTTATTTTTTTTCATTGCTTTAATATACGCATCTGTGTTTCTTTGAATTTGTTTTTTGGAATTCCAACTCATTTTTAAATGCCTTAAAAAATTTTTCCACGATGTGCATGTTTTATGATAACCTAGCACCACAATATCTAACTGTTCTTGCTCATCTTTGCTTAAATCAATATCGCCATCTTCGTTTAGCAAATTTGCTTCCATACCAAAAAGAATATTAATTGATGGATATTGTTTTCGCAATCTTTCCACTTCATTTTTAATTTCAACAAACTGACCTTTTTTAATGCCGTTTAAATTAGTGTAACTATGCTCAGTTACTGCAATTTCTTTTAAACCCTTTTGAATGGCTATTAAAATATTTTCTTCTAAGGTGTTGCGAGCATCCTTCGAAAACACACTATGAGTGTGATAATCTGCAATAATCATTTTTTCCTTTATATTTATATATAATAATTATATTTAGTATAATATCATATTAATATTAATTAATCAAATTAATAAATAAATCAAAATCTAATATTTTTTATTAGTTTTTCATAAGCATTCTCATGCTCAACTCCTGCACAATCAATAAAGCGATAATGAAGTAAATTCTATGATGCGGAGTTGCCATGTTTTAATTATAACAAATATTAGAAACCTCGATTTTTCTTTGACTTTATTTTTTATATTTGTTATAATATTTTTATAAATTACACTACGAGTTCAAATAATGTGATTTATCCTAAGTTTTAAGGTTCGCGGAACCACAAAAGCACCCTCAAAATGGGTGCTTTTTTGTAAAAATTTGATTTATTTATTTATTAAATTTTCATTAAATTATTACTATTCATTTTTTAAATCAATACCTTGACTAATGCAAAACGAAAAGTGGAATAACAATATATTTTTATAATAGTATGTCTATAAATTATAAAATTATTGTTAAAGCAAAAATCTTCGCAATTAAACTTACAAACTTTAAATATTGTTGTTTTTATTTAAATCAAAGTACGATAGTGATTTTATAACAAATTAATTCATAGAAATATTTACGCGTAAATATCCCTTAAATAACTTACTATAAATTCTTGCAAATTGCCATTCATAACAGATTGCAAGTCGCTTGTTTCATAGCCTGTACGAAGATCTTTAACAAGTGTGTATGGGCAGAACACATAGTTTCTTATTTGACTTCCCCATTCAATCTTTTTAGCGTCGCCTTTTATACTGGCTGCTTTTTCTAGTTGTTTTTGCAGTTCCAAAGCAACCAGTTTTCCGACAAGCACCTTTTTAGCTGTTTCACGGTTTTGCAACTGCGACCTTTCGTTTTGGCAAGTTACAACAATTCCTGTTGGTAAGTGAGTTATTCTTATTGCACTATCGGTGGTGTTAACATGTTGCCCACCAGCACCGCTCGCTCGATATGTGTCAATTTTTAAATCTGCTTCCTTTAATTTCACAGATATGTCTTCATCAATTTCCGGCATAACTTCAACTGAGGCAAATGAAGTGTGGCGCCGTTTGTTTGAATCAAATGGACTAATTCTAACCAATCTGTGAACGCCTGTTTCACCTTTTAAATAGCCATAAGCAAACTTACCGCTTACAATGAATGTGATACTTTTATAACCTGCGCCGTCACCATCTAAACTATCTATAACTCGAAATTTATAACCATTTTTATCAGCGTAAGATAAATACATATTATATAACATACTCACCCAATCGCATGATTCCGTTCCGCCCGCACCACTGTGAATTTTTATTATTGCATTTCGGTTATCATACTGTCCGTTTAACAGCGTTTCAATGAAAAAATTTTGAACTTTCTTGTGCAACTTTTTTAGTTCACTATTTAACTGTACCGCTAAACCTTCGTCACTTTCTTCTTCAGCGATTATAATGAGTTCCTCCATATCTGCTATTGAACTATTAAGGTGATTAAAAGTTTGCTTTTTTTCAGTTAACATTTTTAGTTCACTGTTCACTTTTTGCAATTTTTTAATATCTTTATAAATATTAAAATTTTCACTTTCTTTTGTAAGTAGAAGGATATCCTGCTCTAACTTGGCGTAGTCAAAGACACTCCAATATTATTTTGAAGTTATCTTTAATTTCGCCGAATAATTCTTTTTCACGATTTAATATTAACATTATTCCCTCTATGTGAAATTACTCTTTATTCATACAACAATGTTTGTATTTTTTACCACTTCCGCACGGACAACTAACATTTCTTCCAACAGAAGCAGTTTTCTTTTTAATAGGCGCCCTGCTCTCACTCGAATTAGTAGTTAGTTCGTTTGGTTTAATTGCAGGTTTAACCGGTTCAACTTTTTGAACATTGACTTTAAAGTTAAGCAAAAACATTGCAACTTCTTCTCTTATTCGCTCCACCATTCTTTCAAACATTTCCGAACTTTCTTGTTTGTATGCAATTACCGGATCATGATTTCCGTAAGCGCGCAATCCAATTTCATTTCTTAATATTTCCATATAATCAATATGATCCATCCATAAAGTGTCCACCACTCTTAGTAAGATATTTCTCTCTATTTCTAAATGATTCAATCCATATTGTTTGATACTACTGCATTTTTCTTCATATATCTTAATTGCTTCTTGCGCAACTAAATCCGCCACTTCTTCTTCACTTAAATCTTCCACTAAATTTTCTGTTAAATAATTATAGTTCTCAGGAAGTATTCTGTTATTTAAAAGCGAGTTAGCTGCATCTAAATCCCATTCATCGTATGCCTTATTTTCGTCAATCACTGAGTATATTGTGTTTTTAGCTAACTCGTTTATCATGTCTATAACTTCATTATGAAGATTAGCACCCTCTAACACTCGATTTCTTTCAGTATAAATTGTTTCTCGTTGAGTGTTATTAACATCATCAAATTTCAAAACTGACGCTCGTGCGCTAAAATTAAAAGCTTCAATTCGCCGTTGTGCACTTTCAATTTGTTTAGATAAAATTTTGGATTGAAAGTCTGAAATATTAAACATTCTAAAAATGCCTTGCATTTTATCTGCGCCAAATCTTCTCATTAAATCGTCTTCTAAACTAACTAAAAACACACTGCTTCCCGGGTCTCCCTGCCTGCCTGATCGCCCTCTTAACTGATTATCTATTCGCCTGCTTTCATGGCGTTCCGTACCTACTATATGCAATCCCCCCAGCGTTACAACTTCTTTTTTCTCTTTATCACACTTCTCTTTAAACTGTGCTAAAAATTGCTTATACTCATTTCTTGCTTTTTCTAATTCCTTATTTTCCGTTGGCAAAAAAGAAGTGGAAAAACCAATCTGCTCTTCTGTGAATCCCTTCTCACGCATTTTTTGTTTTGCCATAAATTCAGGATTACCGCCTAACATTATATCCGTTCCTCTACCAGCCATGTTAGTTGCTATTGTAACTTGTCCAAGTTTTCCCGCTTGTGCTATTATCTCACTTTCTTTTTGGTGATTTTTAGCGTTTAACACATTGTGTGGGATTCCCTGCTTTTTAAGTAAACTTGAATAAAGTTCACTTTTTTCAATGGTTACTGTACCCACTAAAATCGGCCTATTTTTTTCATGAATCATTTTAACTTCTTCCACAAATGATTTATGCTTTGCCGCTTCTGTCTGATATATCTTATCAGGAAAATCTTTTCGCCTGATAGGCAAGTTTGTTGGCACAATCACAACATCCAGATTATAGATTTTGTTAAACTCTATTTCTTCAGTTTTTGCTGTACCTGTCATACCACTAAGTTTTGTGTATTGCCTAAAAAAGTTTTGAAAAGTTATAGTGGCAAGCGTTTTGTTTTCATCTCGAATTTCCACGCCTTCTTTTGCTTCAATCGCTTGATGCAAGCCGTTAGAATATTTTCTGCCTTCCATAAGCCTGCCAGTAAACTCGTCTACTATTATAATCTCGCCTTTATCAATGATATAATTATCATCTCGTCTCATAATAAACTGTGCTTTAATAGCATTATTTATATGATGGTTTAACTCAATGTTATCAATATCACTTAAATTTTCCACACCAAAAAAACTTTCTGCTTTTGCAATTCCGTTTTCCACTAACCTAACCGCGCGTTCTTTTTCATCTATTTCATAATCGCCTTGCCTCAAACTTTTAGCAAATTTAGCAGCTGTTTTATAAGTTTCATTACTTTTCATTCCTCTGCCACTAATAATAAGCGGAGTTCTTGCTTCGTCAATTAAAATACTATCCACCTCATCCACAATAGCAAAATGATAGCCACGGCATACTTTATCTTCCAACCTGTGTTGCATGTTATCACGAAGATAATCAAAGCCCAGTTCATTATTTGTGCAGTAAGTAACATCGCAGGCATAGGCTTTCCTTTTTTCATTAGCATCCATATTATGAAGGGAAACGCCTACCGTTAATCCTAAAAACCGCAAAATTTTTCCCATCCACTCTGCGTCACGCCCTGCTAGGTATTCGTTAACGGTCACAATATGCACACCTTTTCCTTCAAGCGCAACCAAGTAGGCTGCAATAGTTCCCATTAATGTTTTACCTTCACCAGTTTTTAGTTCTGCAATTCGACCCTGGAAAAGAGCAATCGCACCCATTATTTGAACATGAAAGGCAGTTTGACCGATAATGCGTTGTCCTGCTTCTCTAGCACATGCAAAAGCATCGGGCAAAATACTTGCAACTGTGTTACCATTTGCCAATTTGTCTTTTAATATATTAGTTGTGTTTTGTAAGTCTTCATCAGTTAAATTTTGGTAGTACTCTTTCTTTTCTTCCACTTTTTTTGCGATTTTTTCAATTTTATCTAAACTTCTTGCATTGTCAGATTTAAAAACACTTAATAAACTCATTACTTATCCTTTAAAATAGCATATAAAAAAACTATACGCTTAAATTGATTGCTTATGCGTATAGTTTACACTAAAAGTGCGTTTTTTTCAAATCATATTGTGCGAAATTTAAGGGATTATAAAATTAAATGAAAATTAGAATTTTAAACTTCCCAGTATAAACTTGGGTATCCTTTTCCGGCATTTTTAAAGATATATAATCCAATATTTGAGTTTAAGGCAAGTACGCAATCATCAACACTGTTTCGGTTTATCACGCCTCCAGGAGTACTTCCTGAACCAACAATTTTAGTAATAGATGTTGTTGGATTTGGATAATAAATGTGTTGTGTCACACCCGATATGAAACTTCCATAAACTATTCCCACCTTTACTCCGCCGTTATTGTTTGTTGCCAAATAACTAATAAAGTTTACATAACCATATTCAAGATAATTATTTATAGACTTAGTGAGCCCAACAAGTCCGCCACCAAAACAATCAAATCCAAGACTAACTTCTCTAATTTCACTACGCACAATCGCATAACTTCTTGATATATTAGATGAGCTTTCCGCTTTAACTTCTGCAAGTGCAGTAATTCCACCAAAATAGCAGTTGCCATCAAAGTTTGTTGCGTTAACTATTAATCGACCGTTAAAGAAACATTCAAATATAATGCTATAGTTTGTGGCAACAATTCCTCCCACCGTTGTCCCGCTTAACGATTGTTCTGTTAAAGTCACACCCGACATTGCTATCCTATTAAAGTTGCTAACCGCTATTCCACCAGTAAAAGTTTGTCGACCGTTGTTTTCTTTTATGCCAACTGAACTTAAACAATTTATTATTTGTCCATAATTTTCAAATGTTATAGCGCCCAAATGATTACTATAAATTGTTTCAGTACTGCCATCAGCAATTAATGTACCTGTAACTATAACACTTTGAATTATACCATAGTTTGCTTTTGCAACCACTCCACCAACAATAAGGTTGATTTTCGATGCTACGATATTATTGCTTACAAATTGAACAGTTAAGTTCTTTATAGTTGCACTTGCACTCGTTGAATAAAATAGTCCTGCGTATTTTTTGGCTGTGGCGGCTTCGTCTTCACCTTGCAAATTAACATTATTTATTGCATAGTTTGCTCCATCAAATGTTCCAGTAAACTCACTAGGCGTACCATTGTAAACAGTGTTTACAGTATTGCCTGCTGAGCCTATCGGTGTCCACGCACCCGAAAGCGTTATATCATTTCCTAACACAAAGTGACTATTTAAATAGCGATTAATGTTATATAACGATGTTTTATCTTTTACCACAAATGGTGCTACGGTTGAACCATCGCCACCATAGAATAGTTGGAATACCGCATATCCTTGCGATAGCGTGCCATCTTCTGTTTTATCAAGGCGTAATTGCAATGAATTTAAGCCTTCAGCCCGCGTTTTTATTTTTATATATTCTATATCGCTTGTTAAATATTTCAATTGATAAAAACCGCAGATACCGCTCACTTGATTATTTACTTTAATTTTATCAACAGAATAACCAGCCTCAACAGTTCTTGATATTATTTCACTCTCATGATTATTAACAAAATTATCTGAGTTATAATACCCCTCTGCAGTTTCGATTTTATATTTAACTTCAATAATAACTTCGCCACTACTTGAGTTTAGCCAAGTGATAGCACCTTTACCGTCATAGTGAAACTGGGTTGGACTTTGTGGATAATTAACTTCTATGTGTTCACTTGGAGTGGAAGCTATTATTTTACTACCAACACCTTTTTGCCAGTTTTCGCCCTTGGAAACGATTTCGTAGCGTATTAATTGACCATAACCGTTAGTTGAAAAATAATCAACAATTTCATCTACTGCAAAATAAATTTTATCCTCATACACCCCTATATAAGGAGTATCATAATCAGTTGTTTCATAAGATTTAACTAACACCAATTTGCCTTCAGTATTATAGCCGAAAGTCTTTATTCTATAATCTGTTACACCATCTACTGGTGACCATAGAATATAGTTATTAAATAACTCATTTTCAATGGTTTCACCTGACACAGCTATTAATCCCGTAGGAGTAGGCTTTGTTACAAAGCCTTCAACCACCAACACATCGGAAGTAACATAAGTTGTTCTGTTAGGAAGTGCTTCGCCTATATTTCCTATATATTCTAGTGAAATATCATACAGTTCACCCGTAATTAAAGATAATGTGTCGCCAACTGTTGGCATATTTTTCATGTCAATATAAAATTCTCCATTACCTTTATTTTCTGCAATATATTTTTTATTTTCAAAAATTGCATTATCTGCTGAGCATCGAACGGTTAGAGTTATATTTTCCACTTGTTCATTTATTAAGAAGTTTCCAGTGATAGTTAAAAATGACTCTGCTATATTTGATTTAATATTTATATAAATATTGCTTTGCCAGTTTATATCTCCATTTTGCAATCGAATAGTCGGCATTTCCATAACAAAAAGATTAAGATTACCCGCGCGTTTGCTCCTAATAATTGGCGGAAATTCATTTTGTTTATCTCTTTCGGCATTATCGTTTAATGCACGCACATAAAATGAGTAAATTCTGTTATATTGTCCATAAATACTATTTACATAATCATTAATGTTGAAATAATTATTTATGGTGTAACCACGAGTTTCATCTTCTTCGTTAAACTGCACTCTTGTTTCACTCACATAAACAATATAATAATCTGCCGTTTCTGTCCAAGTTATTAATCCGTCTCTATCGATAGTGAAATAATCAGGTGCTATAGAACGGGTTAAATAATTAGAAACAACAACATTTCCTGACAATAGATATTCGTCGTTGCCATTAGCGTATATTTCCACACGATAGTCACTATTTGATAGGTTGAAAATATCATCTAGTTCTATTAAGTAAATACCATTTTCTTGTTTTAGGTTTTCCTCACCTATAAACATGCTATTTATAATTCGTCCATCTCTGCGTTCCACAACCACAACATAATAACTGTCCACTGCAACACTACTTAAAACACTGCCGTCTTCTGGATTTATATCATTATAAAAAATTTCTTCAAACGCAAATCTTCCATCTTCAACATAAACTTCTGCCACTTCGCCTAATTTTACAACATATAAACTTTCCACTCGTGATGGCAAGTTAATAATATTTTCGTCATTACCCAGTGCTCGAAGTTCCACCCTGTAATTACCTTTAACTAAGTCTGCCACATCTTGAACGCTAAAAGTGTTTTTATTACTATCCACCACAATATTTGGCTTGCCGTTAACTTGCACCAAATTATATGAAATCCCATCATAAAGATAAAAACTTAATGAGTAACTTTTGGCGCCTTCCACAGTTTCCCAGTAAAGCACACCTGCTTCAACATTAAAATTTTCCGTACTAGCGAGCACTCTAAACATTGGCTCAATATTATTTATTTCACCGTTTAGATAAATATCGCTTGTTATAACTGTGCTATCTACTGTTCCTTTTGCATAAAGTTTAATACTATAATTAATATCACTTTTAAGTTCGTTTCCGATTACACACGCAACTAAGTCCAGCGTTACTATATTATTAACTTTTACTGCCTGCCATAAATTGTCGCCATCAGCCACATCGCCAACAGTAATAGTTTTTGTTATCGTCTCATCTGTTTCGTCTGTAAACTCGATTATAAATTCATCATTGAATCCTGCAGGATATGCCCAAATCAATTTACCATCTATTATGCTAACTCCCCCTTCACTTATTGGGCTTAGCGGTTGTCCTGCTTTAATTGCACTTAGTGGAGTTGTCCTCTTTCCGTCAATAACACCTATCACTTCTGCGTTATTTGATGTGTTTCCTAATTGCTCAAATTCAATTCCGTATATTCCTGCGCCACCATGAATTGCATAATATAGAGTTATATAATCGCTATTAATCACACCATGAGTTGGAGTTTTGCCAGATAATTTTATAATATTATTATCATTATATTTTAAATAAACATTAAAATTTATTAGTGGATTAAAAATTTCTATCACACTCTCATCAACTAATTCTTGTTCCATTAACATTTGAGCAAAAGTGCTTATATTAATATTATCTGTGTAGAATGTTTCGCTAGACGGATTAATATTAATTAATTGATTACAATAGTTTGTTAAAAATCCGTTTGTTATATCAAATGCAAAATTTCCATTTTCCACGCGTATATTATCATAAATTGGCGTGCCACTTAAATTGTCTATTTTAAGCATTGGCAAGTTGTATGTGTTATTTTCTTCATGTGTGGACACAATAATATTGCTATTTGCATTAATTTTATTTACTTTAACTTCTACCATGTATGCACCTGAAATAATGCTCTCAAAAATGTTAGCGTTAAAAGTGGTGACATTAACAGTTGTAGTGTGCATTAAATTTTTGAATGTTGGATAAAGATTAAAATCATATAAATCAACTTGATAATTTAATGCGCCATTAATTGCGTTCCATGTTATTAAACCTTTATTAACAGATGTTTCCAGCGTTTGTTCTATGAAAACCAACTCTAAAATTGAAGACTCATTACTATCTAAATACCCTGTTAGTTTGTTTTCTTGTGTGCGGGTGTCAACTGTTCCTCTTGCTTTAATAAAATAAGATACATTGCCCACTTCCTCGTTTTTATTTATTTGCCAATATAACGATGATGCGTTTGCTATAAACTCGTTTTCAATATTAATTTTATACAAATCATAACTACTAGCACCTTCTAACGAGTTCCATGAAATTACTTTTGCGCCTTCAATTTCATTAGGGCTAAGGATAGGTGAGTTTAATTTTTTTGCTATAAAATTCTGTGAAGCATTACTCATTAAATAACTGTCAGCATATGCTACCACTCTAACATCAGTATTGCCTGCGTTCCAACCTGCCGTGGAAAGAGAATTTCCTTCCACTTCTATTTCACTAGTTGAGTTTAACGACACTAAATATTTTGTGGCAAGCGGTTGTTGCTCCCACTTTAACTGTCCATTTTCAATATAAACGGATACTTCTTCAAATTTTGTAACAGCAGTTTCATTATTAGCAAGCACTCGCTCACTATCTAAAACATAATTATTGCCGTCACCTATAAATTTAACAAAAACCTCATAACTTCCAGCCGCTATGTTAAAAGCAATTGGAATATAAAGTTTTATCATACTTGCTTGTCCAAACTCTAAATTATTATAGTTATAAATTATAGGTTGATTATATAATTCACTATTTTTGTAAAAAGATACTTCCACGCTAATTGGAATTTCTAATGCATTTGTTGACACTGGAAAATATTTTAAAATTGCAAGTCCTCCTCTGTCAACAACAACTTGATTTTCAAGCGGACTATCAAGTTGAACTACGGATAAACTTTCTTCATTAATGCTTCCTAAATATGCAACACCACCAAACATACTGCCAATAGTTGTAAGTTTAAAAATGTATTCTCCTGCGCCTGCTAAAAGCGGTTTTACGGGAACAATATATTTTCCAGCCATAAAATTAACGCCGTTTGCTGTTATATGGGTTTCTTCATAAGAATAACCTGCATTTCCGCTGTGCGTGCCTGTTAGAAGATAGCGCTCCGCCACATCTTGCCCACCCACCATAATAGACGGCTCAAACTCAAAATTATCGCCTACTTTTTTAAAGTTTTTTACAGATATTGATTTAACTAAAATCTCTTCACTAATATTACTCGTAACAAAATTCTTTGCACCTGCCGGTCTTGTTACTGCCACAGAAAACACGCTATTGGTTTGAATATCACTGTCAAAACTAACTGTTATTTTTCCATCAACTTCAATCAAAAGCGCATTGTATACTTCACCGTTTTTATATAAAATATATTCATCACATGCAGTGTAAGGAGCGTTGTCTGGCAATCCTTCCACCGTCCTATTCCAAACCAATTTACTATTTTCAACTCCCATTTCAACCGTTTCAAGTTTAGTGAATGCAAAGGTTTCCACATCGCTATTTAAAACATACAATCTTGACCCTACTGCATTTAATAGTCCTTTTGCAACGACCTTTATTTCATAATCGCCCGGTAAAAGACTTGAAGTGTTAAAAGAATTTTGTTGGATACTCACATTACTATTAAAAACAATACTTCCACTCACACTATCAACAACTTCTATTGCGTAACCATTATTTCTGCTTAGTATTGGATTTGTTGTTGTAACGCTCCATGAAATCACTTTATCTGTCAACTCAAAAACAACTTTTGGGAACTGTGCAACTTGAATAAAAGATGCATCACTGTTAAAATACCATTCGTTATCAGTGTTCTCTTTGGCTACCGCAGTTACGGAAATATCAATAACATCTCCTGCGGACACACTTATTGGATACCGCCATCTTTTTGCTATTTCATTATAATATTCTGCCCTGTCGAGTTGTGAATGAACAAAAATATCATCGCCTGTTCCAGAAATTTTATAACTTTGTGCAAGTGTGTTATCTTGCCAACTAATAAAGTAATCATCGTTTATTTTCACAATTTCCAAGTTTTCTATAATCAATTTTTGTAAACTAATAGAAAAATCAAGATTTATGTTATTAATAACAGAAGCTTCGCCTCTTGCGTTTGCAAAAATTTTAAATTGTCCATCAAGTCCATTAAGCAGACTTGCAATATTTATTTCTCCGTTAGTCGTAAAAACTGTTACAGACTGTAATTTACTTTCGTTCACAAAAATAAATTGCGGATTAGAAAAACTTGCAGGCTGTGAAAATTTTATAATATCATTTTCCAGTGTTAAATTAAAATTCAATTCTGTTAATTGTATAAATTCAAAAGATGTAATATTAGATGCTCCCGGTAATATAAATTTATTAGATTCATCGGGGTTTGCTAATTGTGTATGTATTACTACATCAAAGAAAGGCGATAAAGAACTAACATTTAAACTATTAATTAAGGTATTTTGAATAAACGCAGGCGTGAAAATAAATTCACATACTCCCGCTGGCAAATTAACGGAACTTGATATGCCATCTTTTGAGAAAACTAAAGCATATTTAATTTTGTTTTTATAGTCCGCGCTCTCTCCTTCCCATTGAATTTTAGAAGGCATGAAACTGCTAGCAACATTCACTCCATTAATAACTGTATTTGCAGTTTCGTTATTTACAAGGGTTAAATTGGTTGGCTTAATAAAGGTGTAAATAATATTTTCATTAGAAATCTTACTTGCCACATAAGAAACTCCTTCGACTTCGTAAACAAGTACTCCACTTTGCCCGAGCATATATTCGTCAATTTCATCTTGCATATCTTCAAGCAATAAATCTGCGTTTATTGCTTGAATGCTAACTGTATAATCGCTAGCACCTAATTGCCTTAAATCGAAAATATTATTAGCAATATTCCCATTATTTGCAACTATAACATAGTCGCCATTGTTGTTATAATTTAATATAAAATAATTAGCTTTAATAAATTGCTCATTATTTTCATAATGCTCTCTCCAATTAGCCGTCCCATTAACTATATTTAAATCAGGCACGCTAAGAATGTAAAAACTATAACTTTGACTTACTTCACTATCATAGTTTTTTATATTATCACCTACCGCTCTAACACTAACTTCATATTGCACATCGGTTAAAAAACTAAAATTTGCGAGGCTTGAAAAACTATTACTGTATACTTCAAACTTTTCTTCGGTGTCTCCCCATTTAACAGAAACATTATATCTTTCTTCAGCCTGTCTTGGAAGTTCGTTTATATCGGTGTTAACTACATCCCAAACAAGTTTATCGCCGTCAAATGAAATGTTGGTAGGCGCAGATAAAATAGAAGTGTCAAAAACCTCCACTTCACAAGTTTTTGAAAACTCTCCATCTTTGGTTGTAATTGTAATGATGCTTTGCCCAGCTTTAATTGCTGTAAATAAAACTTGACCACTATTCTCGTTTGTTTCAGTTTCACCTGTTTCTATTACATTATTGGATGTTGATATGTAAACACCGTTTATACTCGTTTTTATGGGTGCAACAGTATAAGAAAGAGTAAACTCACTATCTATTTTTACATCTAACTTAGCCTTGCTTATAGTTAAACTTCTAACTGCAATTTCTTGATCACCTGAGCACGAACAAGAAGAAAAAAACACCACCGAAAAAAGCATTAGCAATAAAAAAATTCTCTTCCATTTTCCTTTTTCCATAGTTCACCTTTTGTTTTTTCGAAAATATACAATATTAGTATGCATTTTACTACTTCAAATTATATCATAAACAACTTAAATATAAAAATTAATAAACACATGTGATTATTAATTTCTATTAGTTTATATACTTTTATAAAACAACATTAAAAATTTTTTATATATGCCTTCTGTTTTAATTAGCATTACCGCTATTACTACTAGATGCTTGCTGTTTCTTTTGCTTTACTTTAATGGTTTTTGGTTTAAAATCATTTCACGCATTTCTTTGGTTATATTAAAATTTTTAGTACAATTTATTTATTCTAATTACTTACTTTACTTTTATACTAGAAAAATTTTTTTAATTTCACTTTTTTTAAGCATTATTTTTATGTTTTTTTTAAAAGTAAAAAAAGTTATTTGATAAATAATGTAATATGTTTAAAAAATATTATTTTTTTTTAAGAAAAGTTTTAAAAATCATTGACAAAGCATAATTATAGTAATAAACTAAAATAGTTTGAAGTTCAAACATTAATAAAGGGAAATAAATTTTATGAATATCAAGGAAGAATTAAACACATTTTTTGTTGGCTGCTTTTATTCTATCTTAAAACAGGAAGAAAACTCGCTAGAAGGAATAACTAACGGGAAACTTTCGCTTAAAGAAATACATGTGATTGAAGCTATAAAGAAAACAATGAACAAGGGTGATAACACTCATAATGGAGTTGCAAAAATGCTAGATATCACACCCGGCTCACTCACTGTAGCTGTCAATGTTTTAGAAAAAAAAGGTTATGTCGCTAAAAAAGGAAATGAAAAGGACAAAAGAGTAACCCATCTGGAATTGTCGAGTTTAGGCGAATATATTAATTCTTGTCATGATAAATATCATGAAGAAATGATTGCCGCAGTAGTTAAAATCACAAATATTGATGAGCAAAAAATTCTTATTTCCAGTCTTAAAAAATTACACGAATTTTTTAAAGGTCATTCTAAAATTAAATTATAAGGAGAAACAATGGTTAAAATTATTACCGATAGTTCATCTGAACTGTTAGCGAACTATCAAGAAAAATACAATATAACAGTGTTACCAATGCCTATCAACTTTGGTAAAGAAACTTATCTATCTAGCGTGAACATTACAAACGAAGAGTTTTACAAAAAGTTAAAACAAAGCACTTCTCTTCCAACTACCAGTATGGTTAATGAGTTTTCATGGGAAGAATCTTTTGCAAAAGAATTAAAAAAAGGCAACGAAATTATTGCAGTCACTATTTCTTCAAAAATGAGTTTAACATACGAGCAAGCAAACAATGCGGCGAAGAAACTTGATAATAAAAAAATTTATGTGGTGGATTCACTAAATGCATCATTCGGTCAAGCACAAGTTGTGTTAGAAGCAATCAGACTTAAAGACGAAGGTTTAAATGCAAAGGAAATTCAAGAAAAGTTAAACAAGTTTGTTCATAAAGTAAGAGTGATTGCTTTTGTGGACACTTTACATTATTTAAAAATGGGTGGCAGACTAAAAAGTTCTGCTGCAATGATTGGAACTCTACTAAAAGTAAAGCCTATTGTTGGTGTGGAAAAAGGTTCTGTGGTTTCAAAATCAAAAGCGATTGGAAAACCAAATGCGTTTAAAAAACTTGTGAGTTTATTAAAAGAAATAAAAATTGATAAGAGTAAAAGAATTATTATTGCTCATGCTGATGACGAAAAAACGAAAGACGAATTTAAAAAATTCATAACCGATGAACTGCAAATTATTGTTAGCGATGAATTAGAACTTGGTAGCACAATAGGTGTGCATGTTGGCCCCGGCGCAGTTGGCATTTCAGTTGTGGAAGAATAGAAGTTTCAAACCGTAATAATATTTACGGTTTTTTTATTTTTTGTTACATGAAGTTGTTTTTTTTATGCGCTTTTAAAGAAGTATTTTAACAAAAATGTTAATTTGAGTGTCAAAATTGATATGACTCTAAAATGCACCAACTTAGAAATAGACTATGCAAATTAGTTTTCTTGTGATATTATAGTCAAATAATGGAAATAAAGGGAAAGACTCATGAAAATTTGTTTTAATATAACCTCAAAGTGTAATAAAGAATGTTCCTATTGTTTTAGAAGTATGAACGAAAATGATTTAAGTTTAGAACAAATCAAAGATATTTTATATAAACTAAAAGAGTGTAATGTCACCAATATCACATGGTCCGGCGGGGAATTTTTTTTGTATAAAAACTATATCGAAGTTTTAAAACTAACAAAAGAAATAGGATTTTATTGTTCTGTTGCCACTAATGGATTGCTGTTAACTGATGATAAAATTAAAGAATTTTTGCCGTATGTGGACAAACTCAATCTTTCATTAGATTTTCTTGATGACGATTTGAATGAAGAACACAGCCGAGGACGAGGCTATCTTAATATATTCACAAATTTAATAACTAAAGTAAAAAAAATAAAACCAAGCGTATTGATTAAAGTTACTACTATTGTATTAAAGCAAAACTATCACTCATTAGAAAAATTTTATGAAACACTACTTCCTCTTAGCATTAATATTTGGAAAATTGTTAATTATTGTGCAATAAGAAATTCCACCGATGATAAAGCAAAATTATTTAAAGTGAGTGACAAAGAATTTTCAAAAGTTGCTGAAACTTATCTAAACAGGGTTCAAAATTTTATAGTAGTTGTTGAAGATGATAAAGTTTTCCAACATCAATATATTATATCACCTTCTGGTAAACTTTGCATATCAAAAGACGATAAAGAAGTTGTTTTAGTTAATGATATACATAAAGAAAACCTGTCTACTTTAAAAAAACAATTATGCATAAATGAAAAAAATCAATTACTCGATAATATTAATTTAAATACATATAAAATGTTTTTTGAAGTTGCAGTTGATGGCAATATAACACGCGTCGCAGAAAGAAATTTTGTGGCTCAATCGGCTATTAGCAGAGCTATAAGAATATTAGAGGAAACCATTCAATCAAAACTTTTTACAAGAAGAAAAAACGGAATGTTTTTAACCCAAAAGGGAATGGAATTGTTTTACTATGTTAGTAAAATAATGGACTTATTTAAACTAGCTAACTTAAAAATGTTTGATGAAGACGGTCTAACAATGGGCAGGTTAAACATTGGTGTGCCTTCACATATTGCTAATTTTTTTATATTTAATAAGGTGCGTGAATTTCACAAAACCTTTCCTTTTATAGATATTAATATAATTAGCCGCTCATCAAAAGAACTCTTTTCAAAACTACAATTAAATGAAGTTGATTTTCTAATTGACACATCCCCACTCTCTCCAAATAATGTGGAAAACCTAGTGGTAGAAGGATTAATTGATGTTAGACATTGCTTTTTTGCGAAAAACAATTCAAATTATAAAAACTCAACTTCTCTTAAAGAGTTAGAAAATCAACCACTTATATTGCCCGTTCTTCACAGTTCGCCAAGAAAAGATTTGGATATTATAATAAATAGCAATAATTTAACATTAAGAAATGTTGTTTCTATAGAAACAAGTGAAATGATTATTAATGCAGTTAAAGAAAACATGGGCATTGGCTATGTGCTTTATGACTTAGTGAAAACTGAAATAGAAAATCAAACCTTGAAAGAAATTTTTGTTAAAGAAACTTTGCCATCAGTAAGCATTAATTTAATTTATAAGAAAGATATGTTGACAACGGTTGCAAAAAACTTTATTAATAATTATCTTAAAAAAGATTTAAAATAAAAAACACCAGTAGCAATACCAAAGCATAACATTAATACCAAAGCATAACATTTTTGTTATGCTTTGGTTCTTTTTTTATTATTTACTTTAAGGTACTTATTTGTTAAAATAAAAATGTTTTAATATGTTATAATTGCACTATAAAATAGTAATCAGTTAAGTAGTGCAATAAAATTGTATTTAATATTTTTTGCCATTATAACAATTTATATATTGCTTTAAAGATTATTTAAAAGGATGTATAACTTTGAGTAAGATTAGTAATTGTCTATTAATGTTAAAGTTACTCAGTAGTGGTAGACTAATGAGTGTGCAACAAATAGCAGACGTACTAGAAGTATCACCACGAATGGTAAGAACTTACAAGCAGGATTTAGAACTTGCAGGTTTTTATATTAACTCTATTAATGGTAAATATGGAGGATATGTTTATAAAAATCAGGATAAAGACGAAATAACTCGATATTTCTCAGTGATAGATTTGCACACACTAGAAAGTATTTTTAATAGAATCAAAGATGATGATTCTTTCGATAAAAACGATTGGATTAAATTATTAAATATTATAGAGAAGTTTAGAACCTTATTAATTTTCGATAAACATAGCGAAGAACAAAGTTTTGATAAAAATTTGATTAATGACTGCTTACGAGCAATCAGGAGTCAAAATAAAATCGTATTTTTATATGATAAAGATGGCGATGCTGAGCAAAGAAAAATCTTACCGCAAAACCTTTACTTTCATAATAATAATTATTATCTAACAGGCATTGTTGAAGATGATTCAATTAGAACCTTTAGATTAAGTAAAATTACAAAAATAATTTCTTAATGTGACGCAATACTTCCCCTTTACTATGATACTATATTCAAGATAGGAGCTTCTATGAAAACAAACTATGACGTTAAGCACATAAGTTGGCAAGAGTATGATAAATTAGTTGAAAACATTTTAATTCAACTTAAAGATTACAACATTGACGTGATAGTTCCAGTGCTAAGAGGCGGAAGCGTATTAGGATTATCAATAGCAAATAATCTTAAAAAGCCAACAAAATATATCCGCATAAAAAGAAGTTGCACTAACGAAGAAAATTCCGACTTTGGAGAACCCAAGCTTCTTGTTTATGAAAAGTTACCAAAAATTAAAAACAAAAATATACTAATTTGTGAAGATGTTGTTGATACACAAAAAACTATAAATTTCGCAAAAAAAATAATAAGCAAATATAAACCAAACAATATTTATGTGTGTACACTATATAATTTTAGCAATAATACAAGTCTTATATCTGGCTACTATGGGCAACAAAATTGGATAGTGTTTCCATGGGAAAGGAAATTTAAATGAAAATTAATGGTATTAGATTTATAATTGGTTCTGCGTGTAATTTTGATTGTTTCTACTGTCACCACGAAGGTTGCACTATGAAAGATAAACCTTTCAAAAAAGATGACTATACCAATAAAATAAAAAGCCTTCAAACATTTTGCTTTAATAATAATATACACGACATATCAATAACCGGCGGTGAACCATTTCTATATCCCGAAAAACTAAAAATCCTTCTAGAACACTTTGCACAAAAACCATTTAAACTTGTTATTAATTCAAATGGCTCATTAATAAACAAGCATATACCGTTAATAAAAAAACTAAATACTATCGAATTTCACATAAACTTATCTTCGCTAAATAACAGTACTCATTCCAAGATTATTAATAAATCACTTTTAAATGAAACTTTTCAATCACTAGAAGAACTAAAAAAGTTACAACATATTGTTAAACTAAATATAATATGCTTAAAAACCATCAACGATAATGAATTGATTGATTTACATAACTATGCAATTAAAAATAAAATGGAAGCACGCTATTTAGTTTTTTATGATAGCAAAGATAAGTATTCCTCTCTTATCATGACAGAACAAGAAATTTGTAAACTATTTAACACTGTAATTGTAAAACGACATAGCTATGGGTTGATTGAGACTAAAGATAATATTCAAATAGTAAAATGCCTTTGCATAGATAAACAATGTGAAGATTGTGAGCTCAACACTTATATGCATATAAACCCCGACTTAACTATTAATTACTGTTTAAAAAAAGATGATAGCATTTCCGTTGATTATAGCAATCAGAACAATATAACATTATCATTTGAAACAGCAATAACAAAACAAAAGGAGATATGTAAAAATGAATGTTGTATTTGAAGGACTTAGCGGAAGCGGAAAATCCACTATGGTAAAACAGTTTTTAGAAGAATTAAAAAATCATAAAATTGAATACAACCATCTACCAGATATTCATGCAGAAACTCCTTTAAAGCCCGTTTTAGCGAATATGAATAAGGATAGCACTCTACTACAAATGAAAAATGAATTCAAGACTTCTCTTTTTGAAAGTTTAGTTTTAGCAGGCAACCATCATTATATGCAAGAAAAATTTCGAGATAAACCGCTTAATATTTTTGACCGTGATATTTTTTCAGTATTGTCTTTTCAAAAAGATATAATTTTAGCGGAATACCCAAATAATGGACAGGAGTTTATCGATGCGTTTAGAAAAATCATGTTCTTTGAATTAAAAAATATTGACGACATTATATATGTATCCACGCCAGTTGAAATATGCAATGAACGAATTGAAAAAAGAGATAAACGAAAATTAACACTGAGCGAACAAATGATGATTTACTCTTTAAAAAACAATATGGAAAACGAAATTTTATCATATTGTAAAGAGCACGAAAACACTTCACTTTTGATGCTAGATGGGCGAAAGCCACCTAAGCAAAATGCAAGTTTAATTTTCCGTCATTTGAGCGATAAATTAAAAGACACTAGAAATATATCAGAAATGGAGCGATAGAATGAACTTGCTATATTCACTAATATATATGGTTATAACTTTCTGTTTAACAATTTTAGTTTATAAATATTTTAAAAAAGAAGGATTATATATTTGGATTTGTATATCAATCATTACAACAAATATTGAATCGGTTAAAATAATTGATATATTGGGTTTAACCACAGCACTTGGAAATATAACATATTCAAACATATTTTTAGCAACAGATATTTTAAATGAAAACGAAGGCGAAAAATCTGCAAAAAAAAGTGTACTCTATGGCTTTTTAGCAATGATAACTTTCACTGGTTTAATCTGTTTTTCTCTTCTCTTTATTCCAAACGAGCTAGATACATCACATGCAAGTTTGGTTAATATATTCTCAGTTGTTCCCCGTATCGCCATAGCAAGCGTTATCGCCTACTTAGTTAGTCAACTTGTGGATGTATACATATTTCAGAAATTGAAAAAAAAGTACAATAAACTATGGTTGAGTAAAAACGGCAGTACTATTATTGGTCAATTAGTAGATACTATTATATTTGTTTCTCTTGCCTATTTTGGCACAATGCCGTTTAACGAATTTTTAATTTTGGTAGCAACAACATATATATTCAAATTTATTCTTGCAATGTCGGACACTGGCTTTATCTATATAGCAAGAAAAATTAAACAAAATCAAAACCGCGCCAACCTTGCAAAACAATAAATTCTTTTTGTTAACTGTTTAAAATATGCTATAATGCTAGTAAAAAAGGGGACAAAAGTGGCTATAAACGAACATGAGATTAGAGTGCTAGAAATAAACACAGAGAGCATTTTAAAAAAATTAGAAAAACTAGGCGCAACTAAAATCTTTGATTCCATACAAAAAAGGTTAGTCTATGATTTTAATCCTATTAACCCTAACAAATGGATTAGGTTAAGAAATAATGGTAAGAAAACAACCCTGGCAGTTAAAGAAATTTTAGATAATTCCAAAGTGGCAGGAACTCGTGAAAGCGAAGTGGAAGTATCAGACTTTAATGAAATGAAAAATATTTTACAAGAACTCGGCTATACCCCTCGTAATTATCAAGAAAATAAACGCATACAATATATGCTAAACAACACAGAAATCTGCATTGACTCTTGGCCACTAATTCCCACTTACATGGAAATTGAAGGCGAAAACGAAAACGATATTTATGACTCCCTTAAAAAATTAGGCTTGGAAAATGGTAAAGTAACAACACTGGATGTTTCTTCAATATATAAAAATATCTATAATATAGACTGGAAAAAAATAAAAGAATTAAAGTTTAGCGAATAAAACCATAACAGTATTATCAAATTACAGTAGTACTTAAAAAATAACTTTTGGAGATAGAAAAATGAATGCAAGTGTTTTAAGAGAAGAATATGTATTTAAAAATTCCTTTGTTTTCATGGAGTCGGGCAATTTAAAAATGGATTTGTGTCGTGCCATGAAAGATGAAATAGGTTATATGTGTGAAAGAAAACACGCAATTTATTTTAATGAATATTGCGAAATGCAAGAAGATAACCAATTCTATGGAGATGTTGCCGATATCTTAAACAAAATAAAAAATGTGATGCTTGATCCTACAATCACAAGCCTTAAAGAATATTTTGAATATTATAAGTTTCAAGTTAATATTGGTTTGATTTCAAAAAAAGAAGAAAAAAATATGTCTCTCCCACTAATTTGCTTACGCCAATTTGATGACCACATAACCAATTTGGCATACGATATTGTTGCATCTACTCACAAAAATGACTTTGTAACCAAATATGGCGTGTTTTCAATTATTAGACAATATTTCGAAATAGAAGAAAATAAAAAATACACTAATTTTTATGAATTTTTGGATAAAATATATTCCATTATATTTCAAACAATAAAACTAAAATATGGAGATGAAAATGGTAAAAAACTCTAATATCTATAAATTTGATGTTATTGAAAGAGTGCTATCTGAATCGCCTTGCACAAACAAAGACGAAGTTCTGATTTTAGCAGGCGTAATGCGGGACATTGCTATTACTAACACTAATTATAACATGGAAGTTAAAAATGCTTTTATAGATGCATATAACGAAATTAGTGCAGGTTTAACTATTGAAAACATAAAAGAAATCAAAGCAATTATAAACAATAACAAAAAATAATCAAACCTAAACAAACCCACTGCAAAAACAGTCAAGAAATTGACTGTTTTTTTAGTGCACACAAATTATAAACCGGCAAAAATAATATCGATACCTTAACTCTTATATAATTTCTTGCATATAAAAACATGCAAAACAAAAAATATCAAAATTTTTTCGTTAACATTAAGTAGATTAAATATAAAAAATAAAAAATTCACACATAAAAGAGTTTATAGTAAAGCATCACAAATCTTCACTTTTAAAAGCTTCATAAGCATTTTACGATAAAACCACATGGCAAAACAGTATTGTTGTTTATAAGAAATTAAGTGATGTAAGCTTAAAAAAACAGCTAATGTTACAAAATTGATATAAATGAATTTTGCTAAAATCGTTACTCTTTACGCATCAAAAACCTGTCTAACACTTTAAAAAAACTGGAACTAAATGCAGATTTTTTGGTCTTTTGTGCAGATGCGTGAATATTATTACTTCACAAGCATAAGCGCGAATTATCATAAAAAGAATTTCTAACCGTTATTACTTTTTTAGTAAGCTGTGGGAAAGATTCGGGCAACTAAAACGGTCATATCATCCCTAACCACTCCCCCCAGCTTTTTTTTAGCAACCAACATAATTTCGTCTGCTATGCTTTGTGGATTTATGCTAGTTATATTATTTATTATTGTTTTTAATGTGTCTTTATCATAAACATCACTAACGCCATCAGATACTAATATTATAGTGTCGAAAGGATGCAGGAAAATTTTTTTTGAATGGGGGTGCATTTCATCAACTATTCCCATAGGTAGCCCACTTCCCACCACTTCTTCGGTGGAATTTTTATGCTTTATATAAGATACGGGTGAACCTAATTTTATAAAATCACAACTATTTTTTCGCATATCCAACACACACAAATCCAGCGCAGAAAATTTTTCATCTCCGCCAAGCGCAAGTAATTTATTAACACTATTTAATATCATTTCATTTTCAAATCCGGCTTTATAAAAGTTTTCTATTAAACTAATAGCAAGTCCGCTTGTTTCTTTTGCACCAATTCCATTACCCATACCATCGCAAACGGCTAATAAATATTTGCCGTTTGCGATTTTAATAATAGAATGCGCATCGCCATTTGCGTCTTTATTTTTACTAAGTGTTGCGCTACCAAATACTATATCATAGTTTAATTTCGTTTTTAAATTTATAACACTCACATTAGGCAGTTCAGACGGCGCAATTCCTACTACTTCCATATCATTTTTGCAAACCTTTGAAACGATTTTTTCGATAGTTTTCTCTTTTATGCTATTATTTTTAACAAGCAAAGTAACATTTTTTTCATAAGTATCCTGCTCATACACTATGGCTTCCACACACGCAACATTCTTATATGCAAGTTCTTCAATAAGATTATTCTCACTTGTTAAATCGAATGTGATATTTTTATTTATCTCGTTAACGAATTGTTTCATAATGTGGCTAACCCCACCTAACTGGTCGGCAATCAACACCCGGCTGGCATCAAGTGACGATATTATGTTTGAATGAGTTTTATAGTTATCCAAAAGATTGTTAAAAGTGTTTATTAAATGATTAAGTTTAATGCACCTACTTGATAAATACTGCGAAACATCAATCACTGTTGCTCGTCCTTTTTCATATCCTGCATCAATTAAATCTTTTAGCACTTCGGTGGTATATTCTCCATCAACGCGTAAACATTTATTGCACTGCGCACAAGATACGCATACCTTCTGCACAAGTTCGTTTGCTAGAACTTCTTTTGCTCCCTGCTCATTAAGCGAACCTTTTACCATGCTTCTAAAAACAGTGTCCATTTCCTTAAAAACCTCGCCAATTTCTAAAATACGCTTACAAACATTTTCTTTGCTACGGTTTACTATATTTCGTGCTGCGATTTTGTTATGAAACCCACTTAAAATTTCCTTCACATAAGCGAGGACCTTTTTAGGTAAAATTAGAAAAATAACACAGCCAACACAAACTGAAACAACACTTTGCAAGCCAAAAATTAAATAATTTTTAAAATACAAACCAAATAAAATTTCCGCTATAACTATGCCAAAGCAACTTAGTATGCGATAGTTTATTTTAAACGCAACACTACCAAGTGCATAACAAACAAACGCTGCAATATAAATAGAATTTGTAGCGGTTATTGCATAACCCAAACCCATAACTGCACCCAAAACAATCGTGCTTCCAGTGGACGATGTGTAGGTGGCGACTAATATTATAATCGCCGTGAAAACTTTAATTATTTCAAAATTATATATTGAAAGTTCACCCAGTCCAATGCTGGCAACAACTAATATTATGCCACCACATAGTTTTTCATCTAAGTTGAGTTTTATACTAAATCCTCGTTTAACAGTGCTTGCAAGAAAACTTGTGCAGGCATACATAAACGCAATGCCCGATAAAACGCATAATAACATTGCTAACCCTGTTTTAATATCAATCACATACAAAAAAACTTGTGCTATGTAGCTAAGTAATAGTAAAACATAACACTCAATTAGAGAGGGGGACTTTTTGATTTTTTTGTGTACTATACCTGCCACAACAACTATAATAAATGAAATAACTACAACCGTAATATTTTTTTGCGTAAAATCAAGAATAAGAGAAGCGGATAAGAAAATAGTTCCTAGAAGATATGGATTCAAACCACACCAAAATAGCGAAAAAAGTAAAGGCGTTGCAAATGGCATAAAATTATAAGTAGTTAAACTTGCTTTGCTAATGCTAAAAAAAGTAACAGCAATAATTATGTAGTAAGTTAAAGTCACACTCCATTTGCCTTTGGCTTTTTTTAAAATCTCTTTTCCATATTCAAGCTTTCCCATGTTATTTTGCCTTAAAAAATAATTTATAGAAAATTTGAATTGCAATTTACAGAAGTTTGCTTCATACTTTGTGATTTTTTTTTAGTTTATCAACTAAAAACAAAGTAATAATTAGCTTTTAAGTTTTTTAATCGGTATTTTTATAACCATGAACTTAAAGGACATTTTAAACAATTTAACTTTCTATTATTATATTTTAAAGTATGACAACGCTAAACGCTTTGGAAATAAATGTGTTTTTATATGTTTGTTTTATTTTTTTTGTCGTAAATTCAACAAAATATCAACTTAATAAAACTCCTAATATATAATTATATTTTTAAAAATTATATAATCTGATAAAAAACGCTTTTAATATTTATAATAAAACTACTAAAAAGCCGTATTTTATAAGAGAAGACAAAAAAATACCTGCTCCTGATTTATTTGGAACAAATATTTTTTTATGATTATTTAAATTAATTTAACCGTTAGGAATTATTAAAAACCTTTTATCCAATCAATAATATTGGTAAGATTGTCAGCAACTAATAGCATTACTATAATTAAAACAAGCATAATTACAATACCCACAATAGCATTTACCATTTTGGTTTTTGCTGCTTCTCTTTTATCTGTTGATTCTGCTCTTGCATATTGCACACCAAGTGTTATTACATAAATAATGCCAACAACAGACAAAACAAAAAGTACTGGCCATAATATTGCTAATACAATATCTTGTAAAGGCTTTACGATGGTCTTCATCCATTCAGGAGTATTGTCTCCCGTTTGGGCTGCAATAAAATTTGTAATATTAAATAAAAAACCGTTCATCTTTTTCCTCCGAAATTTTATTATTAGAGAGATTTATAGAATTATAATATCACAATATTTCGTTTACTCAAAACATTTTAAATAAGTTTGTTAATAATTTCCATTATTAACTATTAAATGCCTGTTATTTGCTTTTTATTATTTATAATAAAATTTTAAAAATATAGGTATTGCAAAATTTATAAACTAATGGTATACTAATAATACAAAAAAAAATACATACAAAATATCGAATTTAAAGGGAAAGAAAAAATGAATCCAAAATTATCAGATATGATAGAAAACGAAATGTTAGAAAGCCTAGAAATTACTCCATGCATCGATGAATTGCAAAAACACTACGAACAAGAGCAAGAACAAATCATAAAAAGCAAGGCACCTTCCGTTCTTTGCGATGCAGTTTTAAGAGCAATACAAAACGACCTGCCTTATATTGGACTTTATAAAAATGGCTGTCATGTTTATGCACAAGAATTTATTACAGAGCAACAACTTAAAGGAGAAAACAAAATAAATGGTAAAGAAAATACATTATCTTCACATATCGTTGACTGCAATTTAATTACTTCTTGTATTGATTATTTATATGAACAACGCGATAGTTTTATTAAAGACGAAGAAAATTGTATGAGTAAACTTATAGCAAATCATTTTAATAGAAAAATTGAAAATTTTTATGTTGCCTACGATAAATATCTCAGCACACATAACGACATGGAAATTTAAATTTAAATAATAAGATTCAAGTTTATAAAAAGTAAATTATATAATTAATGATTTTAAAAAAAGTTAAGTTATAAAACTTAACTTTTTTTATGTTTTTCACAAAATTTTCCTAATACAATTTATAAAAACCGCATCATTGCTATACTAATTTTTTTTAATAAATTATACAAATAAGCTTGTATTTTTTATAATATCGTTAATCGCGTTTGCTTAACTTTGTTTTGTTCCTTTTATAAACAACTAACTAAATAAACGCGACACTCGATTATTATTTTAAAATCTTTACATCTACCAGCATAAAAACTCTATATTTTTTAATCTCTTACTTTAAATATTTTTTTAAGTATTTAGCAGTATAACTATTTTCAAAAGTAATTAATTCTTCCGGAGTACCTTTTGCAATAATTTCTCCGCCCTTATCTCCGCCTTCGCTACCTAAATCAATTATATAATCGGCACATTTCACAACCTCTAAATTATGTTCCACCACCACCACAGTATTTCCATTATCCACCAACTTATTTAACACTGTAATAAGTTTATCAATATCATAAATATGAAGCCCAGTGGTCGGCTCGTCTAAAATATAAATGGATTTTCCCGTACTGCGCTTACATAGTTCACTTGCCAGTTTCACCCGTTGAGATTCCCCACCGCTAAGCTCGGTGGCTGGTTGACCTAACTTAATATACCCAACGCCAACATCTACCATTGTTTGAAGTTTATTTTTAATCTTTGGAATATTCTCAAAGAACTGACATGCCTCATCTATGGTCATATTTAAAATATCATAAATGCTTTTTCGTTTATACTTTACTTCTAATGTTTCTCTATTATACCGCTTGCCATTACACACTTCACACGTCACATAAACATCTGGTAAGAAAAACATTTCAATTTTTCTCACTCCGCCACCGCCACAATGCTCACATCTACCACCTTGAACATTGAAACTAAACCGGCCGATATTATATCCTCGCTCTTTCGCATCGGGAGTGGCGGAAAATAATTCACGAATATTCGTGAACACACCCACATAAGTTGCAGGATTACTTCTAGGTGTTCGTCCTATTGGGCTTTGGTCTATATTTATAATTTTGTCAACAAGCTCTAGTCCTAATATCTTAGAATATTTCCCTTCAATTAGGTTACTATTGTTAACATAATTATATATTGCCGGATACAAAATTTGATTTATTAAACTACTTTTTCCGCTACCGCTTACTCCCGTTACTGCTGTCATAACACCAATAGGAATATCAACCGTAATATCCTTTAAATTATTTTGTTTTGCAGAAACTATTGTTATATTTCCGCGATTTCTTTCCCTTCTATTTTTCGGTAAAAAAATTTGCTTCTTTCCACTTAAATACTCCCCTGTAACACTTCGCGGTTGATTTATAATATCTTCTAAGCTTCCTTCCGCAATAATTTCGCCACCATGCTTGCCTGCAAAAGGTCCAATATCCACAATATAATCGGCAATCCGCATAGTGTCTTCGTCGTGTTCCACCACTATAACTGTGTTGCCTAAATCTCTTAGGTTTTTTAGTGTTTCAAGTAATCTATTATTGTCGCGTTGATGAAGCCCAATACTCGGCTCATCTAATATATATATAACTCCCGTTAGTCCACTTCCAATTTGAGTGGATAATCTTATTCGCTGTGCTTCGCCACCGCTGAGTGAATTAGTACGACGCCATAGTGTTAAATAATCCAGCCCGACATCCACTAAAAAGTTAAGTCGTGCGTTTATCTCTTTTAACACAGGTTCGGTTATTACTTCCTTTGCTTTACTAGGCTTATATTTTTCGAAAAAATTTAATATATCGCTAATTTGCATGTTACATAATTCAACTATATTTTTTCTATTTACTTTAACAGATAAACTTTCTTTTTTTAAGCGGTCGCCTTTACATAACGGACAAATTACTTCTGTTTGTAGTTTCCCTATTCCCATTTTTATTGCTTCACTATCCGTTTCACGAAGCCGGCGTTCTAAGTTTGGAATAATTCCTTCAAACGCTATTTTTCTATATTCTTTATGCCACATTGAATATGCTTTTATTTTTTCGCCTTTTGTTCCGTGAAATATCATATCTTTCATGTCTTTTGGCAATTTTTCAAAGGGTGTGTTTATATTTATATTAAAATAATCGGCAACCGCTTTATAAAACATAAGCGCCATAGATGCTTCATATCCCCAGCCTGTTGCATAGATTGCGCCCTCTAATAAAGAAAGTTTTGGTGCTTTCACTAATTTGTCTTCAAGTATCACTTGCTTAAATCCCAGCCCATTACACTCTTCACATGCACCAAAAGGATTATTAAAACTAAACACTCTAGGCGAAATTTCCGCCACATTATAATCACAAGTCGGGCAAGAATAGTTCGTGCTATAAAGTTCAATTTCTTCATTTTTTTCCACAATAACATTGCCGTTAGCTAGATTTAGTGCCGTTTCCAAACTTTCCGTTAGCCGTTTTTCGATACCTTCTTTTAACACTAATCTATCAACAATAATAGAAATATTGTGCTTAATATTTTTTTCTAATGATATATCATCGTCTAAACTTAACACCTCGCCATCTATAATCGCACGGGCATAACCTTCTTTTCTAAAATGTGCCAGTTCGTTAACAAAAGCGCCTTTTTTACCTTGATAAACAGGCGCAGAAATAATTATTTTTGTTTCCATTCCGCCAGACAAAACGCTATCCACGATTGTGTCTATTGATTGTGTGGTTATAGGTTTATTACAGTTTGGACAATATGGTGTTCCTAAGTGTGCATAAAAAAGCCTAAGATAATCGTAAATTTCCGTTACGGTCCCGACAGTGGAGCGCGGATTCTTTGAAGTAGTCTTCTGGTCGATGGCAATAGCCGGCGATAGACCGTCAATATAGTCCACATCCGGCTTCTGCACCTGCCCCAGAAACTGGCGCGCGTAGGAAGAAAGCGACTCCACATAGCGGCGCCGGCCCTCGGCATAGATGGTATCGAACGCGAGCGAAGACTTTCCGGAGCCGGAAAGTCCCGTGAAAACAATCAGTTTGTCCCTTGGAATCTCGATATCGATATTTTTCAGATTATAGATCGGAAGAGCGTCGTGT
>ENA-UOOK01001308-UOOK01001308.1-fermentation-metagenome-genome-assembly--contig:-NODE-1308-length-32762-cov-5.573211_pt1 | contig 32762 bp, 40 predicted proteins | sample MGYA00245777_ERZ724023 | MGnify/ENA primary metagenome ERZ724023 (study PRJEB28704, sample SAMN03018312) | fermentation metagenome | biome: anthropogenic terrestrial biome; feature: soil; material...
TGGATTTTGCCAGGCAATGGTTTTTGAGCATATTTTGAATACTAAGATCTTCAAAAGCGATCAGTCCGAACCTGTTAACCAGATCCCGGCTAACCTGATGAGCAAATTCATATCTCTTGTTAGCGATCCTCTCATGGACCCGTTCAACGACCTTCGAGGCGGATCTCCGAATCTAGGATTAGCTATCTTCTCACCGTTAGAAAAGGTGGCGAAGCTGAGGGGTCTTCTCTGCCCCTACACCCCTACGTTATAAGCTTGAACTGAGCGAAAGAATTAATTAGTATTAATATCTTCGCTACAGTTCCGTGGCCAGGGGCGGCTTATCCTAACAATCTTCCTCCTTTACCTTTCGCCGCTCTCGGCCCTCTTCTCGTTATATCCATTGTCCGGATGACCGGATTTGCGGTCATCTCATTCTGGATAGACGAAGGCTCCCTTTTGAGTCGGGTCGTAATCCAGCTTCATCAGATCGCTGAGGAACTCTCTATGTACCTGGACCGGATCGTAATCCTGGAACTGCTCCGGGTAGAGCCACTTGGCCACGGTCAATGCACCCACTACCAGCTGGGGGCCGATGGAGAAGTCTCCGGAGATGATATGGACCCGGCCATCCCTCACTGCGGAAATATTTCCGAATCCCTCAATTTTCATGATCTCATCGTAGTAGTCCTTCATCGATTCGGGGTCGTTTGACTTGTAGCCGCCCTTATAGGAGAGGCCGATGATGACCTGAGGATCCTTATCGATGACGAACTCCGTCTCCAGATCTTTGTTGCCTTCCATATAGCCGCTGGCGATGTTTATGCCGCCTGCCAAATCCACCAGATCGGTAAAGCCGGTGCCGCTGGCATAGGCCCAGCGGGCAGTGGGACCGGTGTCGGCGCTTCTTTCCCTCTCCATGAGGACCCTCACCCTGTCTTCGTCCTCTATTCGTGCTGCCCTATCCTGGATCTCTCCGATGTAGCGATCATACCAATCCAGATATCTCTGGGTTGAATCGGGATTGTCCAGCAGGAATCCCAGCACTGCCATCTCCTCTTTCAGGCTGGATGGTCGGGATAGGTCGAATCTGAGCACCGCCATTCCCTCTGGCAGCTTGTCCTCAAGCGAATCGGTCGATGGAGCATTGGTAAAGGTGACCACCAGATCGGGCTGCAATGAGATGATGCTCTCGATATCCGGCTCGCTTGTGGTGCCCACAGCGGGAAGCTGGCTCAGCCTGGGAAAGAGCTCCATTCTCTCCCCTACGGTATTGTCCACTCCTACCGCCTTCTCCTCTCCGCCTAGCACGGCCAATGCAATGGCATGGCGCATGTTAAGGGTCAAGATACGTTCCAGGGGCAGCTCCAGGGTCAGGTTCTGCTGGTTGCCATCGATCAGGCTGATCCTCTCCGCTCTGTCTTCTATGAGCTCCTCAGCCAGCTGAAGGTCGGACTGATCCACAGTGCCATCCAGGTTAACATCGGATAGCATGGTGGCCTCCTTTGAGCCATTGATGATCTCCTGGATGTAGTCGATATCTGTTTGGTCTATTCTGTCGTCCATATTGGCGTTGCCGAAGATATTCAGGGTGAAATCGGAGCCGATCGCTATGCCAGCCGTGGATGCGGCCAATGCGATCAGCAGTGTTGTGGCGATCCATATTGGTCTATTCATGAAATTACTCCTGGGTTCATTTAATTATACCAATCATTTGCTTCTTATTATCTTATACGAATCAAATCAGGCATTTATAGCTATCTGCGATGAATAATCCGGCTATGTCTGTTCTCATGCCCGCATAGCAAAAAATAGATTTTGAGTGATTGCAGCTGGATTCAGATCTTAAAATTCTCCTCCCTATTGATCGCTTCCATCTGCCTCTGACAGGCTTTCAGCTCCTCGGGGCTGCCCTGCACTGCCAGCCAGACCGCTCCCTCTGCCCCTCCTACCCCGCCTGCAGCCAGGATCTCCGCTTTGGCTCCGGATAACAGCCTTATGGCCTCGATCTCGGTGAAGACCTCACCTGGCAGGGGCAGAAGCCTGTGGCCATTGCTGCCGGGGGCGTTCAATCGCGCCGCCAGATCGATCAGATCTCCTGGTATACGTTTTTCCAGCCCCACGGGAAGGATCAGACTCACCCTGCGGCCCACTGCCGCCTGCAGGGCGGCGATTGCCGTGCCCCCCTGGGGATGGCCGATTAAAACTCCTGCCTGATGGCGGACGAGATCCAGAGCATTGGCCCCCTTGAGGATGACATCCCCCTCCTTCAGTCTGGCGGAGACATCGAATATGGTAGCGCCCTTCATCCAGATCCCCTCCTCTATCACCACGTCTCCAGGAAAATGGCTCTGGTCGGCCAGCCTGCCTTCAATTGTGGTCCTTCCCGGCAGGAGGGTGACCCCGCGGAAGAACCGATTCTTAGAGAAGCCCTTCTCCTGGCCCAGTGCCCCTAAAATCTCCTCTGCAACATAGCCGTTAGTAGTGCCGGCGATGATGACTATGGTATGGGAACGCATCGCTTCTAAAATGGCAGGGTGGGAGGCCAATGCTTTAGCAATCAGTCTTTTTCCTGCCGCCGGGGTGAGGACGAACTGGTACATACCATTAGTGTGGCATCTTGATCAAGATAAATCCAATGACCAGAGATCTGGGGGGAATTGCACTCTCTCCCTTCAACCGATAGAATTAATAAGCATAATAGCACCGCTACTGGTTTGTGGCCAGGGGCGGCTTTTCCTTACAATCTCTTCCTTTACCTTTTGCCGCTCCCGGCCCTCTCCTCATTGCATCCAACCGTCCGAATGGCTGGACCGAGGAATCTTATGGCAATTATGAGAAGATCAATTTGTCGGGTCAACTACCCCGCCCTGAAGGACGGGGCTTGCGACTACGTTGATGTTGTGTCACATTTGGCTGGTTGACTTGGCAGCCTACTCAGGCAAGATATACCCGCCTGAGGCCAAAGCACACGGTCACCGCATTCGCCACTCCAGAATCCTTCCTTCCTCCTCCAGATCTTGGCTGCGGCCTTCTATCTGGCGGCCGCAGTACGGGCAGACCAATCCCGGCGAATGTTCTGCTTCCTTTCTCTGGGCTTGCACTTGGACAAATCCCATGGCCAATAGCCCCGCAGGCAGGGCAAACAGGCCGATTCCGAGAATGACCACCACAGAGCCGATCAGCTTGCCCCAGGGAGTGATTGGATAGATATCTCCATACCCTACAGTGGCCAGTGTCACAATGCCCCACCACATGGCATCAGGAATGGAGGCGAAGGCCTCGGGCTGGGCGTCATGCTCCGCCTCGTACATCAAGCCGGCGGATGTGATAAGCAGAACGATTATGGTGAAGAGCATAAGACCGAGCTCCTCCTTCTTCAGCCGGAGGACGTCATCGAATGTCTGCAGGGCGCGCGAGTAATGGGCCAGCTTCAAAATCCGGAAGAGACGGAAGAGGCGCATGGCTCGAACGAACCTCAGATCGGCGATGACGAATGGAAGATAGAATGGAAGCACCGCGATGAGGTCCACCATTGCCAGGGGAGTTATCGCAAAGCGCAGTCTGCTGCCCTGAGGAGCGCGGTATCTTGGATCTTCAATGCAGCTCCAGATGCGCAGGATATACTCGATGGTGAATATTCCTATGGAGAACACATTGAATGCCTCAAAAATGGGTCCGTAGGCGAAGTAGAGCCATTCCACCGTCTCCATGATAACCGCTACGACATTGAGAACCACTAAAAGCATGAGTGCGAGGTTGACCCGATTCGGCCAGCCGTTTGCATGGTTCTCTTCCTCCAGGATCTCATATATCCAGCGCCTATAGCTCTTGGGCATCCAGGCCCAGCTTATGTCCATCTTAATATATACGAACTTGCCTCTTTTTCAGCATGCGTGCTGCCCTCCTTCAGCAGACCGTCCTGCCCTGCCAGAATCCCGAGAACCTCTCTCGGGCCCTCTTATTGGCCAGCTCCGCTCTTGAGATGGGTGCAGAGATACTGGTCTATCCGGAGCTCTTCCTATCCGGATTTTGCTATGAGCCTAAAGATCGCTTCTGGGAAATAGGGACAGCCGCATTTGAGGAGCTCGATCCCTTCCGCGCCCTGGCAATAGATTATGACTGCCTGATCATCGGCTCAGTCCGTCGCGGCCGGTCAAACCTCGGCTTCTGCCTGGACCGCACCGGCCTGAAGCTGCGCCCCAAAATCCATCCCTTCGGCGAGGAGAAGAAGCACTTCGATGGGGGGGATTCGATCTCCCCCATAGCCACCCGCTGGGGCCGGGTGGGGCTGGAGATCTGCTATGACCTGCGCTTTCCCGAGGTGGCCCGCTCCCTGGCCCTGCAGGATGCTGACTTCCTGGTGACCGTGGCTCAGTTTCCTGAGCAGCGGCGCGAGCAGTGGCGGGCGCTAAGCCTCGCCCGGGCGATAGAGAACCAGATCCCTCACCTGGCCTGCAACTGGGCAGAAGGGGGTGGCTCCATGATCATCAGCGCCCTGGGCACTGTGCTGGCAGGGGCGGAGAGCGGCGAAGAGATCATATTCGGCGAGGTCGATCTATCCGAGAGGGACCAGGTACGAGTTGAGATCCCCTGCTTTTCCGACCGCCGGCCCGAGGTGTATTGAGGTGATGGCATAAACCCCCTGACCATGAACTTCCTCATATCGAAGTTCCGGGAGTATTATATCCAGGCCACCCTGGATGTCCCTCCAGGCCTCCAGTCCAGGGAATGGGGTTTTCTCTTCTTCGATGACTCAGGCATGCGCCGGCACAAGTCCTTCTTCAGCCGGGGGGAGCTGGTGGACTATGTGCGCTCCATGATTCCCCGTCATGTCTATCATTCAGCCGCTTATTACCAGCGGCCCGGTGCACCGACGATGAAGGAGAAGATATGGCAGGGAGCGGACCTTATATTCGATTTGGATGCCGATCACCTGCGCGGTGCCGCCAGAAGCTATGCCGGGATGCTGGAGCAGGTCAAGAGGGAGACCCTAAAGCTCCTCTCCTTTTTGCTATCCGATTTCGGTTTTGCGGAAAGTAAAATTAGCGTCGTCTTCTCCGGCGGCCGGGGATATCACATCCATGTCCGGGACCCGCGGATCTATAGCTTCGGGAGTGATGAGCGCCGGGAGGTGGTAGACTACCTCTCAGGCAGGGGCCTGGGTTTGGACCGATTCATTCACGAGGCTCCGGTTGAAGGATGGGGGCGGGAGGGGGGCAGGCGTCTTATAGCTCCTGCTCGGGATTCGCCTGGCTGGGGGGGAAGGATCAACCGCTCGATCATCTCCTTTGTGGAAGGGCTGCGCACCCTCGACGAGCCCGGAGCGGTAGCCGTCCTCACCAGGGTCCGAGGCATCGGCCCCAAGAAAGCCTCCAGCTTCTACCGCAGCCTAGAGGGTGAGGGGGTGATAGAGGAGATCCGCCGGGGGAACCTGGATCTCTTTCGGGGCAGCGCAGGCATCTGGAAGCTTCTCTTGAAGGAATGCCTGGACAGCGAAGGAGTGGTAGTGGGACTGAACCTGAACCAGGAACGGGGGGAGACCGACGAGCCGGTGACCGCAGATGTCCGTCGGCTGATCCGTTGTCCTGGGAGCCTGCACGGTGGCTCGGGGCTGAGGGTGACTCCCTTATCGATTAGCGGCCTGGAGGAGTTCGACCCCCTGGAGGATGCGGTGGTCTTCGGGGATGAACCGGTTTTTCTAGAGATCTCAAAGCCCTTCAGCACTCAGATGAAGGGGAACAGCTACAGCCTGAAGGAGGGCACCGAGGAACTGCCAAGTTGCGTGGCCGTATTCCTCATGGCCAGAGGGGTGGCAGAGGCTAGGACAAGACACTAGAACGATGAAAAGCTATTATACTATCCAGCCACTTAAGATCAGTCCGCATAAATTTGATGATGAGGTGGTGAAATGGATCTGGCCAATGCTCTCCGGGAAGAGCGCAAGTCCGCGGAGCTTCAGCCGTTGGATGAGGATTTCTATCAGCAGGTTGGCACTTATCTGACCGGCATGAGCCAGGAGCTCTCTCAAATCATAGATCCCTTCAGCGTTGAGGCTCAAATCCTGCAGGATACCCTTAAGAGCGAGAGGAGCAGTCTGAACAAGCTCATCGACCAGAGGATAAAGAAGATCGTCCGCCGAGCGCTTCGCAATGCGAGATCAGCTTCTCGGGAGGAGGTCTTCTCCGGCATGACTGCAGAGGAGACGGAGATCTACCGGCAGATGCTCTCGACCATTGCCCTCGGCCGGGAGTCCATCCTCTCCCATATGACTCCCACCGAAAGGCCTTTAACGGGCAAAAAAGATATATTGCGGGAATACGAAGTCGTGCGGTTGCTGGATGATGTTCCTATGTTTGCGGGAGTTGACGGGAAGAATTACCTTCTCGCCAGGGACGATGTGGTCGTCCTCCCTGCCGTCCATGCCAGAAATCTGCGCAACAAAAATTTAGCTTCAGAAGTGAAGATCCAGAGATGATAAGAAGTGAAGATGCCAAAGAAGCTTAACGCTTACTGTCCGTTCTGCAAGAAGCACACCGCACAAACGGTGGAAAGGGTGAGAAAAGGCCGGGCTTCAACCTTGACCCGCATTACCAGGCAGAAGTCCAGAGCCAATGGAATAGGGAATCAGGGGAAGTTCTCCAAGGTTCCAGGCGGAGACAAGCCCACGAAGAGACTTAACCTGAGGTACCGCTGTGGTGAGTGCAAGAAGGCCCACAACCGCCCCGGATTCAAGGCGGGTAAGTTCGATCTGGTGGAGAGCTAGATATGCCCAGCAAGTTCGTCAAGGTAAAATGCAACGACTGCGAGAATGAGCAGGTGATCTTCGCCCATGCCTCAACTGTGGTGAAGTGCCTGGTATGCGGGCGCACATTGGCTGAGCCCACTGGGGGCAAGGCATTGATCAAAACTACCGTAGTAGAAGTGCTCGAGTGATTTCTAATGCAACGTGAGGGCTGGCCAGAGCCCGGATCTCTTGTGGTCTGTACCGTCACTCAAGTGGTGGATTTCGGTGCTTTCGTCTCCATAGACGAGTATGCAGGCAAGCAGGGCCTGATTCATATCTCCGAGGTAGCCAGCGGATGGATCAAGTACATTCGCGACCATGTGCGAGAAGGGCAGAAGATAGTTTGTAAGGTACTGAATGTAGATACCTCCCGCCATCACATCGATCTATCTCTCAAGGATGTGAATGAGCATCAGAGGCGGGAGAAGATCCAGGAGTGGAAGGCGGACCAAAAAGCCTGGAAATGGCTGGAGATGGCCTATAAAGACCGGCCCGAGGATGCCAAGAGGGTGGCTGATTCTCTCATGGCCGCCTACGACAGCCTCTATCTGGCCATGGAGGAGGCGGCGATCAGTGGCGCTGAAGCTCTGAACGAAGCCGATCTCACCGAAGAGGATGTCAAGATCTTAGAGAGCCTATCTCGAGATAATGTCAAGATACCGTCGGTTGACATCAGCGGCTATGTGGATATCACCTCTCCCGCTCCGGATGGTGTAGAGGTTATCCGCAAGGCTTTAAAACAGGCCAGAAGGACCAAGGACAAGGATGCTACCCTCTCAGTTTCGTATATCGGAGCACCGCGATACCGCATTCATGTAACTGCTCCGGACTATAAGCATGCAGAGTCTGTTCTCAAAAAGGCCGCTCAGGCCATAGTAAGCTACATAGAACAACACGGCGGAGAGGGCGCTTTCCACAGAGAGGCATGAGATCCAAGATCCTGCGGTGCGAGTCCTGCGCTCGATACACCCTGAAGGAGATATGTCCAGCCTGTGGCGGCCGTGCCGCGCCAACCAAACCAGCGAGGTTCTCCCCTGATGATCCTTATGGCAGATACAGGAGAGCCCTAGCCCTGGAGGCAGAATGAAAGAGACCCTGGTTTTTCGCATAAAAGATGTAGATCTCACCGATCCCATTATGATTGAGGGGCTGCCTGGGGTAGGCCACGTGGGAAAACTGGTGGCAGATCACATGGTAGAGGAGCTGCATGCCGAGAAGATCATTGAGATCTACTCTCCCCATTTTCCTCCCCAGGTGATGGTGAAGGAGGATGGAACCATCAAGCAGGTGAAAAATGAGATCTATGCGCGACGGGGGCAGAACGGGGAGCCCGATCTACTGATCATCATCGGCGACTATCAGAGTGCCACCAATGAGGGCCATTACGAGCTGACCAGCATATTTCTGGACATCGCCGAGAGCTACAAGGTTCGGCGAATCTATGCTTTGGGCGGCTATGGTACCGGCCAGTTCGTGGATAAGTCCTCGGTGATGGGCGCGGCCACCAGCATCGAGCTGGTGGAGGAGATGAAAACGCAGGGGGTTCTCTTCCAGGAGAACGAGCCCGGTGGGGGCATTATAGGCGTCTCCGGCCTCTTGCTGGGCCTGGGAGCCCTTCGTGGTTTGGATGTGATCTGTCTGATGGGTGTTACCAGTGGCTATCTGGTCGATCCAAAGGCAGCATCAGAGGTCCTGCGCGTTCTGTCCGGGATCCTGGGCATAGAGGTGGGAATGCATGCCCTTGAGGAGAGGGCGAAGGAGATGGAGAAGATCATAGGCAAGCTCCAGGAGATGGAGCGGGCCCAGTCTCCCTTCGAAGCGGGTGGGGATGAGGATCTCAGGTACATCGGATAGCCTCATTGAATCCGCCCACCGACTGCTATCCCTGGCCTTAAAAGAAGGGGCAACAGAGGCCGAGGTCTATGGTATGGTAGGACGCTCGGTCGATGTCGACCTCCGCAGGGAATACGTGGAGATGGCGAGCGAGAGCTACCACTGCGGCCTGGGATTGCGCGCGGTAGTGGATGGTGCTGTCGGATTCTCCAGCAGCAGCGACATGGCTCAGCTGGAGTTCGTAGCCAGGAGCGCTGTTCGATCGGCCAGGGCACGGGGCAGGGATGACACCTGGATCGCTCTCCCTCAGCCGGAGAGGGTAACAGAGCCCGAGGGGATCTATGACCGGCGGCTGGATAAGATCAGTCCCGAGGAGTGCATCGACATCGCCCATAGCCTCTTGGCGGGCTGCAATGAGGTCGATGGTGCAGAGCCGGTCTCCGGCGGTGTGGCCTGTGTCTCAGGCACAGGATTTGTGCTCAACTCTCAGGGGATAGAGCTGGTGGAGACCTCGACCCTCATGCAGGCCTCAATGGAGGCCATAGCCCGGAGGGAGGACGTGGCCACAGGCAGCGAGTTTTTCAATTCCCGCCACTTAGAGCTATCGATGAAGTCAGTGGGCCGCTTGGCAGGGGAGATGGCTCGTGCCTCGTTGGGTGGAGCTAAAGGAGAAGGCGGAAGGTTCGATGTGCTGCTCAGGCCGCTAGCGGTAGCGGAGCTGTTAGAGGGAGCATTCCTCACCTCATTAGAGGCGGATAGCGTTCAGAAGGGTCGTTCTTCTCTTAGGGGTCGGCTGGGGGAGATGATAGCCTCCGAGGATCTCATGATCGTAGACGACGGCCTTCTTCCCGGGGGCATAGACTCTTCCGCCTTCGATGGGGAGGGAGTGCCCTCCCAGAGGACGGTCCTAGTCGAGCGTGGGATCCTGAAGGGATTTCTCTACGATAACTATACCGCAGGGAAGGACGGCGTCCGCTCCACAGGAAACTCGGTGCGTTCGGGCTACTCCGATCTCCCTCGGGTGGGATCGAGAAATCTGATCATTGACTCACCCTCAGCCTATGACCTCCAGGCGGAGACAGAGGGCTACCTGGTCCATGGCCTCATCGGCGCTCATACTGCCAATCCCATATCTGGCGACTTCTCAGTCGAGGCGCGCAATGCTTTTCGAATCTCCCCGGGTGGAGAGGCCCAGCCGATCAGATCCTTGATGCTCGCGGGGAACATATTTGAGATCCTGAAGACGATTGAGGTGGGCATTGACCGCCGGTCCATAGGCTCCATAGTCACCCCCACATTGAAGGTTAAAATGATGGTAGTAGGAAGCTAAAGGAGGATAAAGAGTGATCATAGGAGGTCCGGCTTCCCAGCTTTTGGCGGGCAGGGTGGCGGCGATTTTGGGTGAAACGCTAGCGCTATGCGACTACAAGACCTTTCCCGATGGGGAGTCATATACCCAGGTGACTGCCCCCTTAGACGATAAGGTGGCAATAATCCAGTCCACCCCTACCGATAGGGATCTGGTCTATCTGCTCCAGCTCCTGGATATCTGCCAGGAGAGCAGCATCGATCTGGTTATACCCTACTTCGGCTATGCCCGCCAGGATAAGATCTTCAAGCCTGGTGAGCCCATGACCGCCAGGGCGGTGGCCACCGCTCTCAACCCCTTCTTGAAAAAGGGCCGGGTCCACCTGGTAAACATCCATGCACCATCCATCATGAATCATTTCTGCTGTCCTGCGGACAATCTGGATGCAACGCCGCTCTTAGCAGAAAAGGTGGCCTCTTTGGGCCTTGAGGACCCTGTGGTCATATCGCCGGACAAGGGTGCAGTGGCGATGGCCAGGACCGCTGCCGCCACTCTGGGAGCGGATAGCGATTACCTGCAGAAGACTCGCATCTCCGGCACTGAGGTCAGTATGGCTCCCAAAGAGATCGACGTCCGGGGAAGGGACGTGGTGATATTCGATGATATGATCGCCACCGGCGGCACCATGGCTACGGCGATAGAGATGTTGCGCGCACAGGGCGCAGCCCGGGTCTATCTGGCGGCGGTGCATCCCGTCCTCACCGGATCGGCGGTCCTCAAGCTCTACCGATCCGGGGTTGAGGGCGTCTTGGCCACGGACACCCTGGACAAGGGAGTGAGCACCGTCTCTGTGGCGCCGATAATCGCCAGGGCGCTGAAGTTCTGAATTTTAAGATGGGCTGGGATTCCGAGAATAGTGTTTGACTCTTCAGCCGAAGAACTCCTCCAGCCAGTCCACCTGGCCCGGAGGCATCTGCAGCTTTCCCTCGATTATCTTTGCCACCAGATCGGCCACTTCCTGGGGGGTCCGTCCGGTGGCATCTATCTCGTCCACCCGCTGACAATACTCAACGGCCTCCACTAAGATCACATCCAGAGCCTCTGCCTCCAGGTTCTCCCTTATCTTTTCGGGCGAGTAAGCTCTCTCTTCCAGCCGGGATTCGAGCTTTTGCGGAGCCAGCCGGAGGACTATCGACCATTGGGCGAAGTGATGGGAGAAGTGGCCTTCAAGGATGGCGATTTGGTCAGAATCCATCTCCACCAGGCGCTCAGCCAGTCCATCCATGTCCGCCTCCAGGCAGCCCCTTTTCGGATCGGTGCCGAAGTTCAGGCCCTCCCTAACTAAGGCGTTGATGTCTATCACCCGGTAAGGCAATAGATGAGCAACGGTGGTCTTGCCCGTCCCTGGAGTGCCGGTCAGGGCGATCTGCATATCAGCGCCGGATCTCCCTGAAGGCGGCGAGGAACCGGTCGTTCTCCGCGGGCGTTCCCACTGTTACCCGGACGTGATTTTCTCCCGCTCCCCGGAATGAGCGGCAGTCGCGGATGATGATACCTTTTTGCAGGAACTTCTCTGCAAATGAGTCCGAGGCTTCCTCGGTTTTCAGGTAGAGGAAGTTGGCCTGGGAGGGATAAGACCTGATCTCTTTTTGCAGGCGACTGCGTTCCATTCTTATCTTTCTCACCGATTCGTTCATAAAGTCCAGATCCGCGAGCGCTGCTGCGCCGGCAGCAACTGAGGCGCTGGAGATGCCAAAGAAGGGCGGAGCCGCCCGGCAGAACTCCTGGGCTATCCACTCGGGCATCAGAGCATAGCCCAGGCGCATCCCCGCCAGGCCGAAGGCTTTGGATAGAGTCCGTCCCACCACCAGGTTCTCGTATCTACTCACCAGCTCCGCCAGGCTCCGCTCTGCAAACTCTACATAAGCCTCGTCCAAAAAGACGATGGCCTCCGTCGTCTCCAGCAGACCGCAAAGCTCCTCTTCTTTCAGGGCGTTTCCGGTGGGATTGTTCGGCGAGCAGATGAAAGCCATCTTCGCCTCCTTTGGAACCGTCTCCTGAATCCGGAAGTCCGGTCCCAGGGGGGAGAATACCGGCTCTGCCCCCGCCAGAACGGTCAAGATCTCATAGTAGCTGAATGTGGGGGTGGGGATGAAGGTTCGGTCGCCCTTCTCCAAAAAGAGCCGGGTCAGGGTGTCCATCACCCCGTCCATGCCCGCTCCTATCACTATCATCTCCTGGGGAGAGCCGGTGTATCTGGCCAGCCCTTCCATCAGCTCCTCGGGCTCAGGATACCTCTCCGGGGAGACATTCTGCAGGGCTTCAAAAACCTTAGGGCTGGGACCGTATGGATTCTCATTGCTTCCCAGCTTTACGATATCCGCCGGGTCGAGACCATAGCGGCGTGAGATCTCAGTGAAACCCTTGCCTGCCACATAGGGGCGCAGCCTCTTCAGGCTCTCCCTGGTACTTTGCCTAGAGGAGCTCACCTATTACCTCCACCACTCTGTCTATCTCCTCCTTCGTCACCACCAGGGGCGGGATGAGGCGGAGGGTATGCTCTCCAGTGTTGTTGATCAGCACTCCCTTTTGCAGGGCCTTCTCCACCAGCGATTTGCAGTCGCAATTCAGATCCAGGCCGACCATCAGCCCCAGTCCGCGAACCTCCTGAGCCTTGAGCTTCTCTATCTCTGACTTAAGATATCTGCCCAGATCCTCTGAGCGCTCGACCAGCTTCTCCTCTCGTATGACATCGATCGTTGCCAGGGCGGCAGCACAGATCAGGGGGCCGCCGGCGAATGTCGAGCCGTGGTCTCCTTTCCGGAAGGCCTCCGCCGCACCGGCACGGGCGAGCATCGCTCCCATGGGCAGGCCTCCGGCTATGGCCTTGGCCAGGCAGATGATATCAGGGACAACCCCGGAGTGCTCCTTGGCAAACCACCTGCCGGTCCGTCCAAATCCGGTCTGCACCTCATCCAGGATGAGAAGGGCTCCTTGGTCATCACATATATCCCGCGCTGTTCTGAGATAGTCCCCGTCCGGCACATAGACCCCTGCCTCACCCTGTACCGGCTCCAGGAACACCGCTCCGGTCTCGGAGTTGACTGCCGCCTTCAGAGCCTCGCTATCGTTGTAGGGGACGAACTCCGCTTCCCTCAGCGGCCGGAACGGCTCCCTATAAGCGGCTTTATGAGTTAGGCCAAGGGACCCCAGGGTGCGTCCGTGAAAGGCCCTCTCAGCCGCCACGATCTTCGACCTGCCCGTTGACCGGCGGACGAGCTTGAGCGCCGCTTCTATGCTCTCCGCTCCAGAGTTGCAGAAGTATGCCCGGTCCATGCCGGTGAGCCCCTTCAGCTCTTCCGCTAAAAGTACCTGGTTTTCGGTGTAGTAGAGGTTGGAGGTGTGGATGAGAGCTGCAGCCTGGCGGCTGACCGCCTCCACCAACTTAGGATGGCAGTGGCCTATGCTGTTCACCGCTATGCCGGCGACGAAGTCCAGGTATTCCCTGCCTTCGCAGTCCCAAACATGAGCACCGCTTCCCTTGACGAGGAGCACGTCCTGGCGGCCGTAGGTCTGGAATATGGATTCGGATTCCCTTTTCACTAGATCTTTCTTGTCTGTCATGAGATTGACACCCATCCCACTAGATGCTCTTGGCAAACCTCAGGCTCATTTGAATCTGGCGATTGACATCTCGGCTGGTTATATCCATATGGCCGGGATACATAACCTTGACATCCAGCTCTGTCAGCCTCTGGATGGAGCGGACCAATTCGTCGGTGCTTCCGCCGAACATATCCGTCCTGCCGATGTTACCGTCAGGGAATACTGTATCTCCGGAGAATAGCACCTTTTCCGTCCGCTCATAAAGGCACAGGCTTCCGGTGGAGTGCCCTGGGGTCTCCATGACCTCCAGCTTCCATTTCCCAATATCCAGGACCATCCCCTCTTTCAGGGTCTCGTCCACTTTGTACTCCGGGGCCTGCTGGCCGAAGAGGTATGCAACCGATGCCAGCTCATCTCCTATGCAGCCCACCTCCTTCTCGCTCAGCATCAGGCGTGCTCCTGTCGCCTCCTTAAGGGCGGGAGCGGCACCGGAGTGATCGTGATGGCAGTGAGTGAGGACGATAAGCTCGATCTTGGCTGGATCGATGAATTTCTTGATGTTCTTTAAGGTCGGCCCTGCCATCATGCCCGCGTCCACCAGAATGGGCTTCTCATCCAAGACCAGGTAGACATTGCCATCGAAGGCGGCACCGCTAACCTTATGCACTTCAACCATTGATAAACACCTGCAGCGAGAAAGTTGCTCCTACAATATATTAGTTGGTAACAATGACCCTGATGGAAGAGGCAAGCAGTGGGCGCGTGCCCCAAAGTATCGAACGGGTGGCAAGAAAAGAGGGAATAGATCCGGCAAAGCTGGCCCGGCTGGTGGCCGCGGGCAGGGTGGTCATCCCGGGAAATGTTCGCCGCGAAGGGCTGGATCCGGCAGGCATAGGGGAGATGCTAGCCGTTAAAGTGAATGTCAACCTGGGCACATCCCAGAACCTCGACTCCCCGGAGGTAGAGGTGGAAAAAGCTCTGGCGGCAGCTGAGGCGGGAGCGGATGCTGTGATGGACCTGTCCACCGGAGGTGACCTGGACCTGGTGCGCAAGAAGATCTTGGCAGCAGTAAAAGTGCCTCTGGGCACAGTGCCCATCTATCAGGCCGCCGTCAAAAAGGAGCTGACCAGCCAGGGGATGTTTGATTCCCTGGAGCGACATGCCCGAGATGGGGTGGACTTCGTCACCGTTCATGCCGGGGTGAACAAGATATCCCTGGAGCGGCTCAGGCAGGACCCTCGACTGATAGGGGTGGTGAGCCGGGGCGGCTCTTTGACCATGAAATATATCGCCGATACTGGAGAGGAGAATCCCTACTATCAGGAGTTCGACTACCTGCTGGAGATCGCCAGGGAGTATGAATTGACCCTCTCACTGGGCGACGGTCTGCGGCCAGGGTGCATCGAGGATGCATCTGACCGGGCCAAGTACATGGAGTTCATCATGCTCGGTGAGCTGGTTAAAAGGGCGCGAGCTGCGGGAGTGCAGGCCATGGTGGAGGGGCCGGGGCATGTGCCCGCGGATGAGATCGAGACCAGTGTGAGGGCTATGAAGCATTTGACCGGCGGAGCGCCCTTATACCTTCTCGGACCCCTGGTGACGGACGTCGCCCCCGGGTACGATCATATCACCGCTGCCATGGGTGGCGTGATCGCCGGCATGGCGGGAGCGGACTTCCTCTGTGCCACAACCCCCTCCGAGCACCTCGACCTGCCCAACAGAGAGGACGTAATCGAGGGAACCTATGTCACCCGGATCGCTGCCCATGCAGCCGACCTCACCCGGCCGGGCGTGCGAGAAAGAGCTCGATCCTGGGATCTGCAGATGTCCCGGGCGCGAGCCGCTCTGGACTGGGATGGCCAGTTCCAGGCGGCGATAAATCCGGCAAGAGCTAAGCAGATCAGACACAGGCGAGGATTAGAGACCGACACCTGCACCATGTGCTCTGAGCTGTGTGCCATCCGGCTGGCAAAAGAGGCGATGGAGAAAGAGAGGGATAAGGATCCGAAGTGTGCCTGATACAGCCCGTCCTGGCTGGACGGGACACTGTCGTGATCTTCTGAACCCCTCTCCCATAATTTTTGGGCGGCCCTTGATCATCTCAGCTTATCTGCTGCTTGGCAAGGGAGCTGGATGATCTGCACCGGCTCGATGATTATGTTGGATGTGGCGGTGGCCTTCCCACCTTCCACGGTGTTGATGGCGCGAACGGATATTCCTGATACTCTTATGTCCAGGCGGTTTCGAAGCTGGCCCTCAAGGCCTATATCCTGACCGCTGAGATCCGGATCGCTGCAATTGCTGCTGCTCTCCTGGAGGCTGCTGGAAAAAAGCTCCCCTTGTCTCTGGGTGTAGGCTGCGGATAGATTTTCCAGCTTTGCGGCTAGAGCAGCCATATCTGGCATGACCATCTCTCTGGGTTGTGAGAGCAGAATGGAATCTGTTCTTGGGCCGATGAAGGCATCGGTTGGCGTTTGATCAAGGTGGTTTGAGATCTCACATGAGGTGATGGGCCTGTCTGGCATATGCCCGGCTAGGACTGGGCCCGATAAGAGAAAAATTAATAGAAAACCCGCTTTTATTGCATCGGCGGGTCTCCTTGAAATCTTCATATCCAATCCTGTCTGGTTCGACTGATATCACTGCTGGTTGGCTATCACCTTGACATTGTTGGTGGCGGAGGCAAATCCGAATGCAAGAGCGTCTCTATTGCCGATCTTGATCTGGTCTATATTGACCTTGATGCAGCAGTCCTGGCATTCTTCCTCGCAGCATTCACAGTCACCAGTGTCTTGGTTCTTTATGACCTCCAGGTTATTGGTAGCCAAAGTTACGGGAGCCCTGTGCCATGGCACTCCAAAGGCCATTGCTCTGTCATTTCCGATTACCATCGTATCCGCATTGGTATCCTGAAATTCCGGGAAAAGGTATGCTGAACCTTCTGTCTGGAATATCACGCCATTCTTTCCGAAGATATCTATGCTGCCACTGCCGCCCATGCCCTGTGCAAATGCAGGTATTGACAGCATAGCTATGGCCAGCACTAAAATAACACCCTTCTGTCTAATAATTTCACCCCTTTCGTTGTTTGATATCGATACAATTTCTCTCTATAATATTTATCTTTTTTGGTAAGAGATACTAACCGCCAACGATTGTACCTGCAGTTTGAGGAGCACTCATTGCCCGGTGATTTATTCCGCCATATTCGTATTCCTCCTACCTATGATCGTATTCGCCGGATATACTACTCTCTCTATTACTATAAAAATTTTTTTGTGGTGTATATAAAGATGGATCAGGCGAATATTAGCTTTCGAACCTTTAATGTGGCCAGATCTACAATTGGTGCCACTGCACAAATCGGCTGAATGTTCATCTTCTTCTGAAAATCAGTCTGCGACTGCCAGGTGCCACTGTTTATCGCTGCCACTCCTTTATAGCGGGCGATTCCCACGGTATGGACGTGCCCGCAATGGAGAATTGCCGGGGGATGGGAGATGACATAATGATCCTCGTTCTCCGGTGCGATGGACACCCGGCTGCCATAGATTGGGGAGAGGTGCCTTCTTCTCAGCATCTCTATCATCGCCTTCTCTGGGTTGGCATAGGTGATTCCGGGCAGGCGTAGGACGAGATCGTCTATGCTCCGGCCATGGTAGATCAGCACCGATATGCCGCTCAATGTAATCCAAGCGGGATTGCCCACGAAGAGCATATCAGGTCGGAAGTATCTCTGCACCTCTGGAGGGAGAGCGGGCTGGGGTTCCGCCTGGCGCACTATATCGTGATTGCCCGGGGAGATGATGATCTTGATGTCGCTTCTTATGGCATTTAGCAGCCCTGCAGCCGCCTCGTACTGGGAATAGATATCCATTATCGCCAGATCGTTCTGCTGGCCAGGATAAATTCCAATCCCGTCCACCAGGTCTCCGGCGATCACCAGGTATTCCACCAGGGAGGCAAGCCCACTGGGATCATCCGCTTCTCCGTTCAGCCAGTCGGAGAACCTCTGCCAGGCCTCATCCATGAAATACTTGCTCCCCACATGAAGATCGGATATGAGTATGGCATGGCCGCTACCTTTCTCCAGGGAGGCGGTCTGATTGGGCATATCAGGCCAGAGCAGCGATTTGACGAAGATCCTTCCATTACCGTCTGAAATGCCCGTGACTCCAATGACCTCATCCGGAATTATCTGCCCCGACTCCTCATAGGCCTCCCCATCCTTTTGGATGACCGCCACTATCATCCCGGTGGGATCCTCCAGCTCTATCACCCGGTTGCCTTTCGAGGTATTTCTGATATCAAGGACCATGCCGATTAGAGAGACCTCCCTGCCCGATGTACTCTTGCTCAAGGACTCTATCGGCCGGGAGTTGATCCGGCGGGAGAGGATCTCTCTGATCTTTGCATATCTGTCCCGAAAGTAGCAGACGAAATCATCGTACTCGCCTACACAGGTCGACCGCCCGGTTATGTCGCAGCTCAATTGAGCAGAGCCCTGGGTATGAGGATCGGAGGGCGCTGAGTCCAAGGTGATCTCAGATGCTGATGGTTCGATCGAGGAGGACGTGGTCCTGGAGGCGGAAGGGAAGGATGGACGGGAAGGAGTTCTGGGTGAAGCTGGCAGGGTGAGGGTGCTTCTTCTCTGGATGGGGGTGGTGGATGCGGTATGACCAATTCCATTTTCTGGAGAGGACTGGATGAGGCCGTTGATGTGCTGCATTCTAATAACCGCCAGGGATCTATCTATGCTGCCGATTATGCGCCGGAAGAGCTCTTCCTGGCTGCCCTGATAGCGGCATATGGCCTCAAGGGCCTCCGGCTCCAGCTGGTAGCCCTGTTCGGCGAACCTCTGCACAGTCTCCCTGCCCTGGGCTGGAACGCTCTTGGCCGACTTGGGGGATATCTGCAGCATCGAAAGGAGTATAAGAATGTACCAACTGATAAATGTGGCTGATGAAGATCGGAGAATGGTTTGACAGTCTGCCTATCCCCCAGCTGGCCAAAGATATAGTTTTCGTTGTAGTGGTGGTGGGAGCCATATCCCTCCTCTCCCAGATAACTCTGGGCCTCTGGACGCCTATGGTGGCTGTGGAGTCGGGAAGCATGGTGCCTAATCTCAATGTAGGGGATATTATCCTCGTTCAGGGGGCAAGCCGCACCGAGGTGATTCCCTGGGATGAGGCAGAAAAGATGAACTATACCGCATTCAACAATCCTGGGGACGTCATCCTCTATCGGCCTTATGGCAAGGAGAGCCTGAACCTTTTCGACCAGCTTAAAATGGTCCTGGGAATGCCTCCCGGCCAGGGCAAGGCCATACCCATAATCCATCGTGCTCTATATCACGTGGAGGAGAATGAGCCGATGTGGGAGGGAGGGCCTGGAGCGCCGTTTGCTGGCTATATCACCAAAGGGGATCATAATGAGGTCATCGACCAGATGGCAGGCCAGACCCTGGGCATGGCCAATATGTCGTACTTCGATCAGCACCGCGATGATATCATGCGGGTGGGCGATGACGTGTATCTGGACAAGAACACCGGCCTGCTCCTTTACCAGACCGAGAATGGAACCTATGTGGGAGATGGGATCAGCTATCTGACCCCGGTGAAGGATGAGTGGGTCATAGGGGTGGCCAGGGTGAAGATACCATTGGTGGGCTATGTCAGGCTGCTGCCCAATATAATCTCTGATGAGATTCACAAGATCATTGGCTAAAAAAAATCAATGGCCTCTTCAGATGGGCCCGGATTCCACCTGGCCCGCACCGCCCAGTGATCCAGGTGGAATGGCTCCAGGTTCATGACCTTAATAAGTTCCAGTCCTTCCAGCTTTTTTAGCTCTGACTGGAGAACTGCTTGAGGCGGGGCGGTCGTGTCCACCGAGCGGCTCTTGAGCATGAGACACAGCTCGCCTCCCTGGCCCAGGTACCTCGCGCAGTTGAGAGAGGCGATCTGGGCCTGATTCTTCTGAGCTACATCCTGGTAGACCAGATCCACCGGCTCGAGAAGCGGGGCATACTCCTCCGGCTTTGCCGCATCGGCGAGGATGGGAATGATGTTTTTGCGTCTCTCGCACAGCCGGACCAGGTCGCGCATGGAGCGGGCCGAGAACTCCACCGCATAGACCAGGCCTCCTGAGACAATATCTGCCACGTGGCTGACGGTGGTGCCAGTGGATGCTCCCAGGTAGAGTACCCGGGAGTCTCTCTTCAAGGGGAGAGTCTGCCATTTTCCCTTCAGGATGAGGGCGGCGAGCTTCGAGCGGTATGGGTCCCAGAGGCGATATCCATTGTGGATGCGTTCGCCGTAGACGGGCACGGGATCGGACGATCTCGTCGCTAGCCGCGCAACATCCCTTTCATGCAGGATATAGATCCCTGGAGCAATCTCTTCCGGTGGCATCGGGATATTGCTTTTCTCTTGGGTGCCAACTTCTCGATGCAGAGCCTACAGCTCCTTTCCCATGGAGGTGGTGGTCAGTTTGACATGCTTCACACCCTTCAGAGACATCATCTTCTCCGCCGCCACTCTAACATCCTTGCCCTCTCCCCGCAGGACAATCACCTCCAGGCAGTTGTCGTGGTCCAGATGGACATGGAGGCTGGACTGGATTATATCGCCCGAATCATGCTGGATCTCAGTCAGATTCTCCACCAGGCCCCTTTGGGAATGGGAATAGACCAGGGTGATGACACCTACTCTCTCCCCCTGCACGTCGCTCATCCATTCGTAGTGGACGATGTAGTTTCTGATTGCATCTCTTATTCCCTCGGAGCGCGAGGAGTAGCCGCGCTTCAATATTATCTCGTCGAACCTGGAAAGAAGCTTTTCAGGTAGCGAGACGCCTATCCTCATTAATTCCTGTTCCATGTATAATCGCGTTTAAAATACAGGTTATATTTAGTAATAAGCTTTATGGAGCAAAATCATAATTGCAGAGATATTAAACCATGGGAACCATAAAGATTTTCCCCTTGCCTGGCTAAGATAATGGCATATGCCAGATATCGCGCTCATTGGCCAGAGGACTCTGCTCTTCGAGAAGCTCTTCCAGGATGTAGGGGCCAGCTACCAGTTCTTGTCGCCAAGCATCCTTGGAAGCCCATTTTTGCCCCAGTACAAGATGGTGATGATTCCCTCCGGCTTTGCCAATCCGGATTATTCCCAGATCCTTCCCGGTCTGGAGAGGATGAAATCGAATATAGAACGCTTTGTCATGAATGGGGGGGTGCTGACGGTGTTCGGCCCCCTGGTCCCGGAGCATGACTTTGATTGGCTGCCTCTCCCCCTGAAATACATTTGCGAGATGAGCACTCAGAGTGTCAATCCCTCTGAGGGGGATTGCTCCTGCCTGATCTGCACCACTACCCCGGAATGCGACGGCTACCTCATTCCAGGAGAGGGCTTCGAGACGGTGATAAAGAATGATAAGGGCAGGGCCATTCTAGTCATGGCCAGGCACGGAGAGGGCCTCGTTGTGGTCACCACAGTGCATGAGTTCCCGGCGGCAGAGTACATAAGATGGGCTTTAGAAATGGCCAGGCCTGCTCGTATCTGAGGGATGGGGTGGCGGTGGCGGACTGCAGTTCTGAGGATGAGCACCTCCTGATAAAAAAGAAGAGCAAGCTGCGCCAGGAGATCGAGGATTTGCTGGAACAGAAGGGATTGGTCATGGAAAGGAGGATCTCTGTGATGAACCTGGATAGTGGAGAAGCTCATTACTTTGAAGACTATGCGGCATCCCTGGAGTTCCTAAAAGGCAAGAAGGGGCGATGGTATATTACTACACCTGGTTTAAGGTACTCCAGAAAAGATCGCTAATGCCACAGATAATCTTCAATATGTATTCAATAAGATTTATCACTAAAATATATAAAAATCATTTATTTGCGTTTTTGGGACTATTAAGTCCTATCTTTTTCGGCTGCATAATGAATCGATATCTAACGGCCTTTTGGGATTTTAATCTGTCTGGGGGAGTGATGGCTGCCAGATGCAAATGGAGTTCTCCTTGTCGGAATCCTCTAGCGTCACCTCAAACGCGTCAAGAGGTCTTTGATTTTTAAGGTTATGGCAGCTTGCATCCCTTTGTTTCTCTTGGAGGGATAGGTCTCCTCATCGATGATTAAAGCCAGCGCATACAGCGCTTCAATGACCTCTGATTCATCTATCCCCCTGATTCGGCAGACTTCGGGCAGTATATCTTTGGGATCGTTTTGTTTAGATTTGGCGAGGACTATGGTCTCCCTACATATCGCGGCATATTTGCGAGGAAGCTCCATTCGGCCAGGAAATTCAGGGTCCCAGGATCTGGCCGCCCTAGCGATCAGCTCGTCTTGAGAACGTGAAGTCTTAGACTTCACTAAATGCAAGATCTCCATGCTATTTGCCCCCAACTATGGTTAATAACATTTATTAATGAAGAAGCTTTCGCTAATAGTATTCAATTTTATCAAAAAAGATAATTATTATGTTGTGCATTGGTCACAGGCGACGTCTGCTGAAACCATCGCCGAGAATCAGTAGCAAAAGGTATATTCCTCCAGCAATATTCACCATCTTGGATGTTGGCGGTTTTCAGCCACTCCTGTGCGCGACCAGGGATTCGATAGGCTCCTAACTCACGTCTGCGAGTAGATATGCATATCAATCAGGTGGCCTATCAATTACTCTATTATTATAATTAAATCTCTGTATTTATTAATTCAATATCTATAAGGATTATCATCTTGCGGAGCTAGCAAATAAATTTAGTTTCAATTGACACGTTAAATTATTGACTTAGTGCAGATAATTGTTCGCAGAGACTCGTCGAATCTATATATATTCTCTATTAGGAATATACATATCGCCGAACTGGACTCGAAAACTACATATATAAGCATTATCAACATTATTAGTGATGATAGTCCCATTTCTTGTTGTTGGAATTATAATAGCGACCACAATTCTAGTGTGCTCGTACAGAGCTATCTATGGACCGGGGACGTTCAACCGTATCGTTGCTGCGAATGTGATAGGTACGAAGGCGATTGTGCTCCTGATCGTGGTGGGCTATATCATCGAAAGACCGGAATTCATCGACATTGCACTCATGTATGCTGTAATTGCATTTATTGGAACGATAATTATCGCCAAATATGTAGAACGAGGAGAACTATGTTAGCGATAGACGTGATATCGACAATGTTTTTGGCGGCAGGAGCCTTTTTCATGATAATTGGAACCGCGGGGCTTTTGAGGTTTCCTGATTTCTATACCAGGTTGCATGCTACGGGAAAATGCGACACACTTGGACAGATCCTCATAATAGTTGGCTGCATGACCTATGAAGGATTGAGCTTTATAACGATTAAACTGTTCTTCGTGTCGGCTTTTTACCTATTGGTCGGTCCTACAGGTACGCACGCCTTGATGAAAGCTGCATATGCTAGCGGCTTGCCGGTTTGGAGGAAGGGCGACAAGAGGATGTGATGGAGAGATGACTGCTATGAAAAAAGAGGGCTGGTCCTTCTCAATCGCTCTGACTTTTTGCGTCATGTTCGCATTCTGGATGCTCCTATCAGCCTGGACCGTTTATCTTCTCGAGCCCTACGATCTCTTCAAAGTATCGTCAAGAGGTATATTGGCAGCATTGATTGTCTCATTCCTCACCTACGAGATCTTCGTGCCCAGCCGAGGCGAGAATGTGCTCTTGAAGATCCGAAGACTAATTCCTTATATCGGATGGGAGTTATGGCAAATTTATCTGGCCACTATTGATGTGACAAAACGTGTCCTGGGCATTCTGCCGGTAGATCCCAGAATCATAGAATTTGATACAACTCTGAGAAGCGACTTCGCCCTAGTCACATTTGCAAACTCCATCACATTGACTCCAGGGACAATAACCATAGATATCGAGCCTGAGAAGGGGCGATACATAGTGCATGCCATTGCCAAAGAGCCTGCAGAATCTCTTACTGTAGACCAGACCATGCAAAAGAAAGTGGGTCATGTCTTTATGGAGGAATAAAGGAGGCTTAAAAAGATGATACTTCCTATTGATTTATTGTTATTGTTATTCCTTCTTATTATTGCCGTGGCAGCGTTATGGGTAAAGGACCTTTTGGCTGCCATCGTCTTGATGGGTGCTTATAGCTTTATTATGGCCAATGTTTGGCTGCAGATGGGCTCATGCGATGTAGCATTTACCGAGGCGGCAGTAGGAGCCGGTGCCTCAACTGCCCTAATGATGGCCTGTTTATCGAGAGTGCCGAGGTGGGAGAAGAAATGAAACCACCAGCAATGAAACCACTGACGATATCGGGATTCATTACCGCCATCCTCTTGATTGCCTTGTCGATATATGTGGTCGAGGACCTGCCAGCTTTCGGTGATGAGAATTCTCCTGTTAATAAATATGTGAAGCTTTTCAACGTTGATGCCGATGGCCTGGTGGAGAGCTTAAATGCAGGCATTCTTCCTTTGCAAATCAAAATCAAAATAGAAGATATGGGATTTAATAAAGAGGAGAATTATCCAACCCTGGAAGAGGGGAATTACAGGATCGAGTGGAGCGAAAAGGGATCGTTCGAGGGGGGTCGGCTCTCAGAAGGGGGATGGGATATTCTTATCAATGAAGGCGAGATATTTTATAATGAACCTATAAGATATTATTTTATTAAAGAAGAAAATAGAAATTTGACTGTCTACAGATATAATTTTCCGGTTAGGATCAATGAACTGACTGAAGAGGAGACGGCCACCATAAACATCGTGACTGCCGGGCTTGCTGATTACAGAGGTTACGATACAATGGGCGAGGAGACCGTCATCCTCACCGGTGCTATTGGCGTTATATTACTGCTGAGGAGGCGAGGGCGACTATGACCCAGGGGAAGGGGGCAAATAAAAGGGATGTCGTAATTGAGGTGACGGCGAGTCTGATGTTCCCTTTTATCTTGTTATTTGGGCTCTATGTTATGATGGGGACGGGTGGGACTGGAGGCGGATTTCAAGGTGGGACAATACTTGCCACGGGATTCATCCTTTATATAACCGTCTTTGGCACGGACAAAGGCAGAGAAAAAATGCCCGAGTCAGTGAATGTTTTCTTCAAAAGCTTCGGCTTGTTCCTGTATAATGGTGCCGGTTGGTTGTGTATCCTTTTCAGCCTTGCCACTGCACAGTGGCTTAATATGCCCGCATTTTGGCCCGTGACGGAATTTACAGGCGTAGCAGGAGCTAGGGGATTTCTAATAGCATACATGATCTCCGTGGGGATTGGATTGACGGTGATGGCGTCATTCGTCTCCCAATATTTCGACCTGTCTATGAAAGAGGATGATGAGATGGAAGGTGATGAAGGATGATGGAATGGCTAATTCAACACGTCCTCGAAAAATATAATTTCTGGATTGCCATGCTCATCATCATCATAGGCCTTACTGCAACGATAGTAAAGGAGAACTTGCTTAAAAAGCTCATCGGCTTAAGCATATTTCAGACGGCTATGTTCCTTTGGTTTGTATCCCTTGGAGATGTGGGACGGAATATTTTAACCACCTGGGGATTGAAAACGGGAACTCCGCCCATTTTATGGGAGCAAGCAGCAGAGAAAGGCTACATATACGTGAATCCACTGCCCAATGTGCTGATGCTGACAGGAATTGTAGTGAGCGCGGCCACAACCGCAGTCGCCCTAGCCATTGTGATAAGAATATATCAAAAGTATGGGACCATAGAAGAGGACGAGATAATAGAGAAAGAGAAGGAATTTGAGCGAGTGGGGGGGTGATGTGAGAAATGTATCCAGTTGAACATTTCCCCGTGCTCATAGTCGGACTGGCATTGTTTTGTGGCTTTACTATGCTGCTTGCTGGATACACGAGCAGAAGGCTGCCCTTCTTCATGTCTTTGGCCATGAACTCTGTCTTCCTCATCATGTCCCTATTCATATTGGATCATGTCCTTACAGTGGGACCCATCCGCTACTGGCTGGGGGGGTGGAGGCCGCCTTGGGGCATTGAGTACGTTGTAGATGCGATGAATGCCTACCTGCTGATCATAGTTATATCAATAGTTATATTAGGATTAATATATTCTCGTGGTAACGTAAGGCATGAGATAGAGGAAAGGAAGCATGTCACCTTCTATACCCTTGTCCAGCTCATGGCTGCCGGGATGTACGGAATAACCGTTACTGGCGACCTGTTCAACATGTTCATATGGTTGGAGATTGCGTCCTTGACCGCATATGCATTGATAGCTGTGGCCGGTGGAAGAGCATTGCGGCCGGCTTATAATTATGTGATAATGGGTTCCATCGGTGCAGTCTTATACATCTTTGGCGTTGGTTGGATTTATTCCGTCACGGGCACCCTCAATTTCGCTGATATGAGGCTTTTGCTTCCACTCGTATATGACAGTAGAGCAGTTCAAATGGGCTTTGCCATGATTGTTGTGGGTGTTATGATAAAGGCATATATTTTCCCTCTTCATTTATGGCAGCCCGATGTGTATACCTATGCGCCGTCCACTATAAGCTCAATGATGGCTTCAGTGCATGTGAAGGTCATGTTTTACATGCTTCTTAGGATGTTTTACTCCGTCTTTACATTGGATTTCATTAGACATTATATTGGTCTAGATTTGTTGATATGCTGGGTTGCGGCGATAGCCATATTGGCCGGTTCAATTTGGGCCATTAAGCAGAGAAATCTGAAGAGAATGCTCGCCTACTCCTCGGTATCACAAATGGGGTATATACTCTTGGGGTTGGGGCTATCTCCCTTATCTCCCTGGGGGCTGGTTGGCGCTGCGGCTCACATACTAAATCATGCCATCGGGAAAGGCTGTCTCTTCATGTGCGCCGGCGCTATCAGTCAGCAAGAGGGACTGAGGGACATAAGGGATTTTGAGGGCCTCGGGAAAAAGATGCCGCATGTTTGTGCAGCCTTTACTATTGCCGCACTCTCGATGATAGGAATTCCGCTTACTGCGGGATTCGCATCCAAGCTTTTCTTGATTGTTGCCTCCCTGGATGCAGCTCAATACCCCTTCGTGGCCGTATTGCTGCTAAGCGGCCTCCTCAACCTGGTATATTTTTGGAGGGTGATTGATCAAATGTACTTTGTGAAGCACAAGGGGGCAGAGAATGCGGTAGAGGTCAGAGAAACCGTCAAATCTCTCCCGCTCTCCATGGTTGCGCCGATACTGATCCTGGCGTCCCTTTGTATCATAATGGGCATCATCTGGCTCACAAATATTCCTATGCCTTTGATTAATCACATATTATCGAATCTGAGAATGGGGGTGACGCTCTAATGGAGCTAATGACGCCGCTTTTTGCCATCCTGTGCCCAGCGATCGCGGCCGCTTTAATCCTGCCATCCCGGAATCATCCCAACATAAGAGAGGCATGGACAATAGCCGCAAGCGTAGCGATGTTCCTGCTCGTTCTATCCATGGCACCACTGATCGTGAAAGGGGAGACGATAAAACTCATCTTGTTCCAGTCGATGTTCAAGGATATCTATATTGGATTCAAGGTTGATGCCTTTGGCGAAATCTTCGCCATAACTGCATCCTCCCTCTGGGTCCTGGTTTCCATTTACTCCATAGGATATATGCGAACACTCAAGGAGCATGCTCAGACGAGATACTACTTTTCATTCTGTTTTGCCATAATGGGTGCGGTGGGTGTTGCATTATCGGCAAATTTAGTCACCCTGTTCATATTTTTTGAGATAATAACCGTCTCTACCTACCCTCTGGTGATTCATGAGCAGACGCCGGAGGCACTGCGGGCAGGGCATAAGTATCTGGCCTATCTGATGCCAGCAGGTGCCTTCCTCCTTTTCGGCATCATGATCACTTATTACCTTGCAGGCACTACGGATTTTACGCCCAATGGGATAAGGCCACTAGCTGATGCCTCACCACTGATAGTGACTGTGCTATTCTTCGCCTTCCTTCTAGGATTTATGAAGGCGGCGTGGATGCCCTTTCATTCCTGGCTGCCCTCGGCGATGATCGCACCTTCGCCCGTGAGCGCGCTACTGCACGCCGTAGCCGTGGTCAAGGCGGGAGTCTTTGGAATCGTGCGCATAGTAGGCTATGTCATAGGCATGGACCTGATGCAGGAGCTGGGGCTTTGGCTGATCCTGGCAGGCATTGCCGGCTTCACCATGATCGTTGCCTCCTTCTTCGCCATCACCCAGGACAACCTCAAGAGGAGGCTAGCCTACTCCACCATAAGCCAGTTATCCTACATAATCTTGGGTGCGGCTTTGCTGACCAAGGATAGCATGCTAGGGGCGATGCTGCATATCCCCTTCCACGGATACATGAAGATAACCCTCTTCCTTTGTGCCGGTGCCATATTGGTGGCTACAGGTAAGACGAGAATAAGCGAGATGGCGGGAATAGGGAAGAGGATGCCCCTGACCATGCTCGCATTCAGCATAGCAGCCATAGGCATGGCAGGAATCCCCCCCGTTTGCGGATTTATCAGCAAATTGTATCTCTGCCTGGGAGCATGGGCAGTGGGCTCTCCATATGGGATGATATTCTTAGCAGTTATCCTGATAAGCTCTTTGCTGGATATTGTTTATTTCTTTCCTATAATACTGACAGCGTTCTTCAAGAAGCCTGCAGAGGATATCGGCGCATTTGGAAAAGAAAAGATGAAGGAGGCACCACCTTTGGTGGTCGTCCCCTTGACAATAACGGCAATTTTTTCCCTAATATTTTTCATATATCCAAATATGTTCTATATATATGATCTCGCAAAAATGGCTATATCAGAGCTCTTCGGAGGTGTATGAAAGAATAATCCAAAACAGCATCAGAATGGTAATAATAGGCAGATCAATTGGGATTGATGATAGAAAATCTGGAGATTGCATCGATTCAGACATAAGGGGGATGCATGATTATAGAGAGATTTGTGATTGTGTTGTGGATGGCGATATGCTTAGCATCAGCCAACCCCGATACAACGACTACCGGCCAGCTTAACACATTCCCCAGCGGCCCAATTCCTCAAGAGGAATGGAACAGAACCTACGGCGGCTCCAGTGACGATGTGGGCACCTATGGCCAGCAGACCAAGGATGGCGGCTACATCATTACCGGCTATACCTCCTCTTATGGCGCCGATGCACCATTTTCCTGGCTTATCAAAGTCCAGCACAGGGGAGATCTCTGGCTGATAAAAACGGATGCAGAGGGACAAAAGGAATGGGATAGAACATACGGCGGCCTGGGAAAAGATTTGGGCTTTTTCGTCCAGCAAACTAAGGATGAGGGGTACATCATCGTGGGAGGAAAGAAGTCCTTTTGGATTGTCGGCAGTTATGACTTATGGATTATAAAGACCGATGCAAATGGGAGTGTCTTGTGGGATCGAACCTTTGGAGGATCCGGCGAGGATTTGGGGTTCTCAGTGCAACAAACCAATGATGATGGGTACATCATAGCAGGTTACACGTCATTTACCAATGGCAAGAAGGCCTGGATCATCAAGATCGATTCGCAAGGAAACAAGCAGCTGGATATGGCCACGGGCAGAGCGGATTCAGAGGCCGCATCGATCGGGCTGACCAAAGACGGCGGCTATATCATTACAGGTTACACACCGTCTTCTGGATCCGGCAAAGAGGATGTATGGCTGATAAAGACCAATTCGAAGCTGCATTGGGATTGGCTCAAAACCTTCGGTGGACCTAGTCGGGATTTGGGTTTGTCAGTGCAGGAAACGGAAGATGGCGGGTATATCATCGCTGGTTTAACAGAGTCCTTTGGTGCGGGAAAAGGAGATGTCTGGCTAATAAAGACCGACCCGAAGGGAGACCGAGAATGGGATAGAACCTTTGGGGGGAGCAATTTTGACTCCGGTGCTTCTGTGCAGCAGACGAGAGATGGCGGGTATATCGTCACCGGTTATAACACCACAACTATCGACAATGTTGGTAGCTATTCCCGGCTGTTCAACTCTGACAATATTGGGCGTGTATGGTTGATAAAAACCGATTCAAAGGGGATTGAGCTGTGGAATGAGACGTTTGGCGGCACCCGCAATGACTGGGGAAATTCCGTGCAGGAGACGCAGGATGGTGGCTATATCATAACCGGCGTCACTGAGTCCTATGGCGCAGGAAAAGAAGATGTCTGGCTGATAAAAGTAAGATAAGAGAGATGATAATGGGATGTCGGGAGAGAGATCGATGGAAAATACCGCAGAAGAAGAGAGGGAAACGAGGGCGAGAAGCGAGTACTTTTGGCATACCTATTACGGCTTTCCCTCGGAGATGCTCGGCTGGGCCTTGCTAGTTGTGACGCTGTTATTCTCTGCATTCGTGATATCAGTAGCTATGGGTATATTATGATAATTATTGGAAATGGGGGATCAATTATATCCAAGATGAGGAGATGATGAAAGTGGATTTATTACTTGCAGTTCTCGCCATATTGGGCATTATTGGATATGTATTTCTCTTTCTCGGGACCGCTGAGCCACGTCACCGGCACGGGAACCTATTCCTCACAATCGTTGCGTTCTCCCTCATTATAATGGTAATGGCTGGTTTATTTGTTCAGTGGCCCGCCGAGTTCGCATGGCAAGAAGTGACGGCATTTTATGCTATATTCGGTTTCTCTGCATTCACCTTCCTCATCTATGCAGCCAAAGGATTGCGTCTTTGGCTCTCGAAAGATGAGGACTATTATAAGAAGAAGGGGGTGTGAAGCTGATGATCGGCTGGTTGCATCCAGGATTTATACTGATCATAGGGGCGTTATTTGTACCGCTCTTTAAAGGTAAGTGGAAGCAGGCATATTTGATCATTCCCCCTTTGGCAGCGCTAATAGACGTAATACTCATGTATACGGGAGTATTTGGAGAAATTCCCTTCTCATCGTGGCATCTGCCATTCTTAGGATACGATCTCGTCTTCGGAAGAGTGGATAAACTGAGCTTTCTATTCGCATTGGCATTTAGCCTGGCCTCCGTCCCGGTCATGATCTATTCGCTTCATGTAAAAAGTAGCAGCGAACATATGTGCCAGCTAGTATATGCGGGAAGTGCGCTGGGAGTGGTCTTTGCCGGTGACTTAATAACCTTATATTTCTTCTGGGAGATAATGTCGGTCGCGTCCATGCTCGTTATCTGGCATGGTGCGACGGAGAACGCGCATAGTGCCGGGTTTAGATATATCATGTGGCACATTGCTGGAGGCATAATCCTTCTGGCAGGAATTGTCATATATATAGCCAGCACTGGCTCAATAACCTTTGATGCCATTGGCTGGAATTCGGGCAGTACTTATCTGGCTGCTATGTTAATCTTCTTAGGGTTTATTATAAATGCTGGCGTTCCTCCGCTGCATGCCTGGCTACCTGATGCTTATCCCGAGTCAACTGTTACGGGATCTGTATATTTGAGCATCTTTACAACCAAGTCAGCCGTGTATGTTTTAGCGAGGGGCTTCACGGGTTTTGGGCCTTTGATGTGGCTGGGGGCAATTATGGTTATATATCCTATATTTTATGCCGTCCTGGAGAATAACTTGAGGAGGGTTCTCTCCTATAGCCTCATCAACCAGGTGGGTTTCATGCTATGCGGCATAGGAATGGGCACAGCTCTTTCCCTCAATGGCGCGACTTCTCACGCTTTTGCCCATATCATCTATAAGTCACTGCTCTTTATGAGCGTGGGAAGCGTGCTTTTTAGGACGGGAACTGCAAAGATCACCGACCTTGGCGGATTATATAAGACCATGCCGTTAACTACCATTTTCTGTTTAGTGGGAGCGGCATCAATTTCGGCATTTCCTCTTTTTTCCGGTTTTGTGACCAAAGCCATGGTCGTTCAAGCATCTGCATTTGGGGGTCTGGCAATAGTCTATGTTCTCTTGCAGCTTGCCTCTGCAGGCGTTTTCGAACATGCAGGCATAAAGGTTCCATTCTTCACCTTCTTTGGCCAAGACTCAGGCCTGCGGGTAAAGGATCCACCACTCAATATGCTATTCGGCATGGGGATAATGGCATTCTTATGCATCTTCATAGGCCTGTATCCGTATCCACTATACCAGCTTCTCCCCTACCCTGTTGATTTCGATGCGTACACAGCGCCCCATGTTATAGAATCACTTCAACTGCTGTTATTCGCTTCATTTGCGTTCTTCCTTCTCATAACCTCAGGAATATATCCTCCAGAGGGGAGGACGATTAGTCTCGATACAGACTGGCCTTTGAGACTTGCTGGGGGGAAGTTCATATGGTTCGTAAAGGGGCCTTTAACGAGCTTCTCAAACTGGATGGACGGCAATGTCAAGAGGATAGCGGCTGATTTCTCTCTATTAGGAGGAGAAAAGGAAGAGAGAGTGTTTATTGGAGTATCTGTGATGCTGGCCCTCTTATTCCTGGCGTTCTACTTGATCGTGGAGTTGCTCTATCAGTGGATCTTCTCTTAGTTAGATGAAAGGAGGAATAAGAAGGAGACAAAGCGGCTATAGCAAAGATAAGGTAAAATGAATTGACGGCAGAGAAGAGAGCTGAGGCCAAAGAGCTATCTAGTCAAAGTAACTATAAGGTTCAATGGTGATAAAATGCGAGTTCAATCGCTTGGTTATATCCTGATGGCACTCATTACCCTGTGGATATATGTAACCACGGTAATAGATGCTGTTATTTAGGGGACTGAGAGGATATGGATGCTGATGAGGGATTAGTGTTTGCGGGAGCATCGCTTGGGTTAAGCATGCTGGTTGTTTGGGTTATTTTTATTATCATCCTTTTATGGAATGGGGGGGCAGGATGAAGCAACCGTAATCAGGTGAAGACTCAGGGGAACCTGTTGACCATTCTATTAAATAAGATTCGGATCAAAGACCGCTGGAGACGGCCGTTTGAATTGGCGAACCCAACAGCTTGAGCGCGGCTATCTGGGAGAGAGGAAAATCCATCGTTGCCAAGGCTGCGCCTATTGCTATTGAAATGCATCCGATTATTGCTAAGCTTGTGCGCACCCTGCGCTCAATGGGCAGGAGTCCGACTGCACCCAATAGTGCCAGGAATGCCAATATGGGTGAAATGGTCCATGCAAAGAGCCCTAGCACAGCTACGATTGCAGTGAGCGACGCTTTGAGAGCAGTCTCCTTTAAGATAGAACCCTCGACTCGAATTGGAAACATCTTTTGCATGCAGTCATCTCTCCCTTGCAGGTCAATTCAGCCCAATCTTCGATGTCATA
>ENA-UOOK01001309-UOOK01001309.1-fermentation-metagenome-genome-assembly--contig:-NODE-1309-length-32751-cov-27.287344_pt1 | contig 32751 bp, 34 predicted proteins | sample MGYA00245777_ERZ724023 | MGnify/ENA primary metagenome ERZ724023 (study PRJEB28704, sample SAMN03018312) | fermentation metagenome | biome: anthropogenic terrestrial biome; feature: soil...
AATATCCGTTTTCACTTTTTTCATGATAATCAGTTACTCTTTCATGAATAATATCATTATCATAAGAGAAACCTACATAGGCTTGATCTCCATCCGTAACTATCACCGATCCAGCTAATATTAAGGGTTTAATAAATTCGTTTAGTTTCTCTTTTGATACTCTCGCTACACCATTTATTTTAAATACCGGTCTTTTTGTGTTATCAATGAGAGTTTGGATACACACGAGTTCTCTTTGACCAACGGCTCTTACTTTTGTTTCATAAGACTTTCTTGGCATTTTATTCTTTTTAGTCCCTTTTAAATTAATCTTGATATACGTTTCATCTGAATAAATTTCTTTTGATAAAGGCGTTGTTTTATCGATAAATGATTCAATCATCATCATGATCTTTGTCCGCCATGTCCAGATGGTTGTGATAGGTAGTGATAATTTAGAGGCGATGTTTCTAATCGTTAGGCCGTCTAATGTATATTCAACCATCTCATATAGGTAATCTTTTAGTTTCTTTGTTCCGCTTAAAAAACTTTTTGTGACAGATGAAAATGATTTCCCACAGCGCTTATTTAAACAAACATATCGTTGATTTCCATCTCTTGTTTTTCCGTTCTTCTTGATTACTGATGAACTACAGTAAGGACAATTTGGCCTTTTATCGCTGTCTATTCTAAACACTTTGGACTTATCCTTGATAAACCCCGTGATGAGTTTCTTTGTCTGAGTTAGTTGTGCGACATTTAATCCCTTTAAATCATCGATAATCTCTTGGTAGGTTGAGTTCATGATATCCATCCTTATCTAATAAAATAAGACTCTTTACCTAACCAATCATGGAATCAAAATATCGCTAAACAAATTAATGTAGATGATTGGTTAGACAAAAAGTCTTATAGTTAAAAGATTTTTCATTAATTTGTTTAGCACTTCTATTTTATCATTTTTATTGTTTTACGGCAACACTTTACTTGAACACAGAATTTTTCTCTTTTATTTTCAGTTAATATCATGTATAATGAATAGGATTGCGAGGGATATTATGGCAAACAAAAAACAACCAAATCAACCATCTTTTTTCACAAGACACCGTTTATTAAGCCTCATGTTAATCTTATTTTTAGTCGTTCTTCCTTTGGTTTTTATACCTAGTGTCTATATCTACAAATTCTCAACTAAAAACCCTGTATTATTTGAAACCAAAGGGGTTAAATTAGTTAAACCTGAAGATTCAATATTTAATACAGAATTTATACTATCTGAAATTAAGATGCCTAATGAAGATAACTTAAAAGGTGCCTATGTGTTTAAATATAAATTAAACCCTAAAGAAACTGTCAATACCATCACAAACGTTAAATATCAATTTCAACTTTCTGTCATAAATGATAAATACACGACTTATTCTTTAGAAAATTTAACCGCTGTGCCAAAAGATAATTATAGTACAACATCAATTGAATTTAATTATAATATGGACAAATTTATTCTTCCTTTTATTAGTGCTAAAGGTCCAAATCTTTATATTAAGATTACCTACGATGAAGTTTTACTGGAGCTTGGAACAACCAAAAACCACACCATTTATATGCGTTTGGATTACGATGACTCTACCACGAAAGTGACACTACAATAAAATTATATTTTAAAAAGGTATTTGGAAAGCTCCAAATACCTTTTTTTGTGTTTTAAGTTAAATCGTAATGTGTTCTAATTAATCCTTCAATCTTGTTTTTAATCTCAATGTTTGTATCTAAGAAAGTTTTAGCGTTTTCACGTCCTTGACCAATCTTTTCACCTTCATAAGCATACCATGCGCCACTCTTTTGAATAATGTCAAGATCACTGGCAATATCGACAATCTCACCTGTCTTAGAAATACCTTGTCCAAAAATCAAATCAACTGAAGCACTCTTGAATGGTGGTGCTACTTTATTCTTAACCACTTTACAATTCGCTTTAGCGCCAATCATATCATTACCAACCTTTAATGTTTCGCCTCTTCTAATCTCAAGTCTAATAGAGGCATAAAATTTCAAGGCTCGACCACCTGAGGTCGTTTCTGGGTTACCAAAGACAATCCCCACTTTTTCTCTGATTTGGTTTATGAATATACAAATCGTATTGGTTTTACTAATGATACCTGATAACTTACGCATCGCTTGGCTCATCAGTCTGGCTTGAAGTCCAATATGTGAATCGCCCATTTCACCACTAATTTCAGATTCTGGCACGAGCGCTGCGACTGAGTCAATCACCACGATGCTTACCGCCCCACTTCTAATCAGTGCTTCGGTGATTTCTAAAGCTTGTTCTCCGGTGTCTGGTTGGCTTAATAAAAGATTATCGACATCCACCCCAAGGTTACCTGCATATTTCGGATCAAGCGCGTGTTCCGCGTCAATAAACGCTGCAGTGCCACCTGCCTTTTGAATTTCTGCAATCGCATGCAATGCGAATGTCGTTTTACCTGATGATTCAGGTCCATAGATCTCAATAATTCTTCCCTTTGGATAGCCCCCTATCCCAAGCGCGATATCTAGTGCAAGCGAGCCTGAGGAAGAGGTTTCAATATCTCTATCCGCCTTGTCGCCTAATTTCATAATTGAACCTTTGCCAAATTGTTTTTCGATTTGTTTTAGTGTACTTTGTAATACATCGTTCTTTTTGTCCATACTAGACCTCCTAATTTATAATACACATTGACTTTGATGATTTACTTTAATCTTCTTGTAACACAGCTCTATTTTTATATAAATAGTCTATTCCACTCAGTAAGGTTAATAAGACTGAGATATAAAATAGGACATCTGTTAGATAATGACCTTGACTACCTAAAATACTATCCAATCCAAAACGGTTAAATAAAATTAAGACTAAGGTCGGCATGGTCACAATCGTTTTAATCTTTCCAAACCAACTTGCCGCAATAACGACTTGCTTATTAGCGCCTAACATTCTAACAGCACTGACCAATAATTCTCTAAATATAACAATCAGTACTAAAGTCCACCAGAATGAAACATATTCGGTTCTAAAAATAGCGATGTATGTCATCGCCGAAATAACCAATAGTTTATCCGCGATAGGATCTAAAAATTTACCGAATGTGGTGATTTCATTACGTTTTCTTGCGAGATAACCATCGAGCCAGTCTGTAATAGAGCCTAAGGTAAATAAAATGGCAAATAGTAATTCTGCCAAAGATAATTCAAAGATGGTTTCTTTGTCTTGTAGGACTGGTAAAAAGAGCAGAATAATCATAATAGGAATGACAAGCATTCGGGAAATAGTTAGTTTGTTTGAAATTGTCATGGTAAAACTCACTTTCTTTTTATTAAATTTCTATTTTTTTCTTGCAAAATAATACTAGTTTTGTTATAATCAAATACGGTTAATCTCAGGAGGTGAGAAAATGGCTAATATTAAACAACAAATTAAACGCAACAAGACCAATGAAAAGCGCCGTTTACTAAATCAAAGTTTTAAATCTTCGACTAAAACAGCAGTTAAAGCAGTTCATAAAGCAGTTGAGTTAAAGGATAAAGACGCTGCGGTAAAAGCACTTAACCACGCAAATAAGAAATTAGACAAGGGTCAAGCTAAAGGCATTTATCACCGTAACTTCGTCGCTAACCATAAGTCAGATTTATCAAAACTAGTTAATTCTATCTAAACCACATCTTCGGATGTGTTTTTTTTATCTTTTTTCTAATTCTAGACGGTTACCATATTGGGGAACGTAGGCGACATGAGGCGCTTTGAATTTGGATGGGCCGTATTTAGGGTTGTATCCAATCACATTAATGTACTTATCAATGGTGTCTCTTTCCGCAATCATCTTGGTTAAGGCGATCACTGTGGCTTTAACGTCATCTAAGGCTCGGTGCGTATTTGGGACTTCAACTTGATATTTTTCTACAGCGCTTTCTAGACGGTGCGGAAACGGATGTCTATCTTTATAGACAGCCATGACGTCCAAAATATCATTGGTGATAAATAAATTAGGTTCATTTAAATGTTTGCGATACAAAAAAGTTAAAAAGGCATAGTCAAAACTTAAATTATAGGCGACCAATAAGGCGCCTTTTTTATGTAACAATTTAAACTTATTGAATGCTTCTTGTTCACTTACGCCTTCTTTTTCTAAAAGTTCATCGGTAATCCCAGTAATCTCAACTATTTTAGCTTCTAATTTAAAATCTTGTTTTACAAGCACATTCAATTCTTCTTCAACCTTATAAAATTGTCCTTCTTTTTTAAGTAAGAGGGCACCCATTTCAATAATCTTATCATCGGCTGGATTTAACCCAGAGGTTTCAAAGTCAAAAGCTAAGATATATTCATATTTTTCGTTTAACATATTAACCTCCCAAAAGCCACAACTCTAAGCCTATCTTCGGTTCCACCTCACCACTTTTAATCCTATAATCTAGGTCAGCTAAAGTATCATAATAGTTCTTTAATTCTGGCATTGCCATGCTGTTGGCATTTTTAATCATATAATAAGCGCGACCTTTTGATACATTGAAATAATCCATAATACTTTTTTCATTGTAACCTTGATCAAGTAAGTGTTTCGTGGTAATAATTTCTTTTAATTTATAAGAAATATTTAAAATTAAATTAACCGGTGTTTCATTTTTTGTCAATAAATCATAATAAATTTCTAATGCTTTTCGCTTGTTCTTAGCGATGATTGCGTTCGACAATTCAAAAATATTATCTTCTAAGTTTCTTGGCACCAATAAGTTAACGTCCTTCAAAGTAATCTTTCTGTCGTCATAAGCGAATAATTTAAGTTTTTCAGTCTCATTATAAAGACTATTAAAGTCGTAATTGACACGGTCAATTAATTCATTAATCGCTTCATCACTGATTTGATATTTAAGTTCGGCAAAATAGTTTTTAATATAGGGGTAAAAATCTTTTTCCTCCATTTTATCAACCACTTCAAACCGGATATATTTTTTGGCTTCACGACTAATGAGAAAGTTCGAATCAACGTCCTTCTTAAGCAAGAAAATCAGTGTGGTATCTGTCTTTGGATCTTGAAAGTAACGAATTAAACTTTGAAGATTTTCACCTCTATCTTCATAAAAAAACCAGGCGTTTTTAACCTTGATTACTTTTTTGTCTGAAAGTAAGCTTATTGTCGTTATTTCTTGTAAAAATTCGTATAATTCTTGTTCTTCCAAATCATACGTTAAGACGTTAAACGCTTCTACTTTTAGTTTTTTTACGAGTTGGTCCACTTCATTTTTAATTAAAAAATCATCTTCACCAACAAAAGCGTAAATGTAATCTTTCATATCATACCACCTACGCTATATTATACTACAAAAATCAATGTTTTGTACAATAAAAACTAACTCACCTAAGATTATATTTTCTAAGAATGATGGTCCTTTCCTCACTGGTTAAAAGAATCTCAATATTTTCCTGTTCTAATCGCCAAATAACCTCATTGCTGGGGTGACCATAATAATTATTTTTCCCAACACTAATAATCGCTTGTTTTGGATTCACATATTTTAAAAAGTTACTGCTGGTAGACGATGATGAACCATGATGGGCAACATGAAGAATATCACTTTTTAGACTTTGTTTATAATATTTAATTAATTCATCTTCAACATCACTAGAAACATCTCCCGTAAAAAGGATCGTTTTATCCGGTAAAACAAGCTTCAATACCAATGAATTATCATTGCTATTGTTATAATTTCTTAGAGGACCTAATACTTCTATTTCTATCTTCCCACACGTTATGCTTTCTTTTGAGATTCTTTTTAAACCATACGGTTTTAAGTCATTGATGTAACTCGAGTTATCATAAGGATTTGTATAAACTTGTTTTACGGAATGGTTTTCAACGACTTCTAAAGCTTCACTGCTGTGATCATAATCTCCATGTGTAATAAAGAAATAGTCAATCGTAACATCCCCCAACCCCTCTATAAAATCACTGGTTCCAGTATGGGCGTCAATCAAGATATTACACGAATCAAATGATCCCTTTATATAGGTTGAATCCCCCTGTGACACATCTAAAAAATAGACCGTATCACTTAAATCGATATGGGGATATAAGTAAATTCCTAGAATGAACCCACCAAGAATAAAACTTCTTTTAAAAAATTGCTTAAAAGTTTCACTTAATAATATAAAGACAAATAACCCTATGTATATCACTATGATTAATAAACTAACATACGGCATTTTTATTTTAAACGTTGTACTAGACTGATAAATACTTAAACTGAAGCCTTTTAATAGTGGATTGGTTATAAATGATAATGGTTTAATCATTGCTAAACCAACAAGTGGCATGACAACATAGGGAAATAACATCATATAGATAAATCCAAATAAAAGCCCATCTAAATAGATGCCACCATTTAGGTTTGAGACAATCAGTAAACTTGAAAAAAAGCTCGTTATTTGAATCAAAAAAATCCCTTTAAGCCCTTTTCTAGGTTTCATTATGACAATAAAGAAGGTGACTAGAAATGACAAGATAAAACTATAACTATACCGATAAAATGGATTGATTAATAGTAATATGATGAAACTAAGTGATAAACTATCTAATCGAGTAAACCCTTTTTTGCTTAAAGCTAAGTAACTAAGGTGCATAATAAAGGCCCTTAATAAACTGATTGGAAACCCAGTTAGAAACACATATAGGCTTAAAAATACCACCATAATTAAATTTTTCTTCTTAATCTTAAAATAATCTAATAAGCTCCCTAAGATTATAATTAAAAAATTAATATGTAAACCTGATAAAGCGAATAAATGTGAGATCCCTAAGGAAGCGATTGAATCCTTAAAATCAGGTTCAAAAACATTATCAGAAAAAACAAGCCCATAAATATAAGATTTTGTGGGTTCTTCATAATCCTTAAAATAGGTCTTAAGTTTATAGGGTATCTGATTAAAGTGAAAGCCTTTTTTAACGAGTGTACTATTTTTAACCTTTAATTCGTAAAATATCCTTTGGGAGGCATAATAATGGGCCTCATTAAACCCACCAGGAATCTTGGTTTCTTCAAACTCTTGATACGTATAATTAAGTTCTATGTAATCGCCTATTTGATAACTATCTTCGTACAAAAAAACATATTTATGATTATTTTCTCTAACAATGTAGCGGTTAAATGTCTCATATTCTTTTAAATTAACCACTTGAAATACATTATTTTTAGGGGGCTCTTTCTCAAAGTAACTAGCCTCAATAAAACAATAACTTAATAAACCTACGGCTATAACCGCCCACTTATTAGAATACCCTTTAATTAAATATAAAAATGGCAACAACAATAAATAACCCACTAAATGCTCATGTCCAAGTAAAACAATCAATACGATAAACGCATAATAATGAAAATAATTATAAGGTAATAAAGTCTTTAATTTTCTCATACGTCTTTTCACCGATATTATTTACTTTCATTAAGTCTTCCAAGTAAATAAACGGCCCGTTTTTAATCCGGTAAATAACAATGGCTTCTGCAGTGACCGGTCCGATCCCATTAATCGTTTGCAGTTCTTCTTTGGTCGCCGTATTGATATTAATTTTTATTGCTGGAACGTTCTCTTCAATGATATAAATGGCTTGATCCCTTAATACTTCATCTAGTTCAATATCATCTTTGATGGCATTTCGAGTAAATCCACCCGCATAATAAATTAAATCTTCTAACGTATCATCTGGTGAAACTTGATAAGTTCCCGGTAATAAAATTCCCCCCTTAATTTCCACTTCGATTAAAACTGGATCAGTCGCTATGGTTGAATTTGGTTGTCTCAAGTAGATGCCATATAAGATAAATAAAATCATGATTATGCCATAAATCGTTAAGCCTTTTTTCATAGTATCACCCAACTAATATATACCAGATGAATGAGGGTATTTCTCGAAAAAAAAAGCCCTCAAGGCTTTATTTTATGTATTGTTCAGTCAGTTCATTGAACCCCATGAATTTATCATCAAAATTATAGAAACTTCTATTTTCTTGATCAAAAATATGAATGATGATATCGCCTAGGTCAATTAATAACCAACCCGTTTGTTTACCTTCAACGCCTTTGATCTCAAAAGCATTTTTAAGTTCATCTTTTAAGTACCCGATTAAGGCATCACTTTGTCTAGAAGTCCCTGTTCCAATGATGACAATGTTATAAAATGGGTTTTTATTTTCTAAATCAAAAATTCTTAAATTGGCTAAGTTTACATGTCCAATCGCATCTACTGTTTTATTTAATAATGTCATTTATTCTTTTATTCTCCTTTTTTAAATAATAATGATAAGTATCTATTTGATCTTGATGTGGTGTGATTTGTTTTTCTTTTAAATGTTTAAGGGTACTTTCAAGCATATGAACGTATGCCTTATCTAGGTCTATTAGCGCCATTTGATAAACCACTTTTGCGTCGCTAAACGTTCGGTTTTTTTCACAGTAATCACTCACACAAAGTATCATCGTTTCTAATGCCATCTCAATTTTACCCCACATATGGTATTGAATGGCTTCTAAGGTCACTGGGTTAGTAACACCGATTGATTTTGCGTAAATAGCGGCACTAATCGGGTGATATAACTGTTCATGAAAATGATCCGTAATCATCGGGTTATTAATCAGTTTTTGATGGGCCTCCGTTTTCCAATACTTCGTCATATCATGGAGATAACTCGCCACTTCTAAAACCTCTAAATCGGCATCATAGATTTTACCTAATTCTAAAGCCCTGTCTCTAACCCCTAAGGTGTGTTTAATACGATCTGGGTATCCTTTTAAAGCATTTTCCATAAGAACCCTATAGTCCATGAAATACCCCTTTCCTTATCCCAATAAAGGCGCCTTTAGGCGCGTAAAGTTCCAATGTGTTGGGACCTTTGGCGATAAAAAAACCTAAATCTAATAAATTTATTAGATATTCCCCAGAATCTAGTTTAATAAACTGTTTTTCATAAGGTGCCTCAGAAACCGGGTTAAATAAAGTGCCTCGATGTTTCTCAAACTGATGATAAACATTTTCATATTTGGTTCGATGAATATTAATTTCACCTAAATAAAAAGTAAAACTACTTCTCTCACCTTTGATAAAACTAACGATCACTATGCCACCAATAATAATGGATTGGCTTGAATCTAGGTGATAAGTGGTGGGCCTAATTTTTTTACTGGGTATATAAGTCTTATAGTCATCATAGTCTAGAAAATCACTAATAAAGCCTCTTTGATAAACACCTGGTGAATCAATAATATAACCATTTTTATAGGGTAATTGAATAAAGTCTTGAGTCAGTCCTGCTTTAGGTGAACTTAAAGCTTTAACATGCCCATCTATATGTTTTGAGATCCGGTTTAATAAAGTGGTTTTACCGCTATTTTGTAAACCAACTAAATAAACATTCCCGCTGTGATAATGATCAATCGTTTCTAATAAAATAGTTAAATAATGACCTTTAAGACCTGATAGAGGCATAATTTCTAAAAAGTCTTTAAAATATGGCTGTAAATCTTTAACCCATAAATCAAAATTAATGGTTTGAGGCAGTAAATCAATTTGGTTAATCACTAAAATTTTCTTTTGTTTGGGGTAAAACTTAGTGAGATCAAACAGCGGTAATGTGTTTAAATGTAGGGCTGAGACAACATATAAAATTAAACTGTTTTCTTCAATAAAAGGAAAGTGTGATTTCAAAACTGGTTCTAAGGAAATATTATAGTTCTTTAAATTATGACAACTTAAACAGTACTCGTGTTCCACTGCTTTAACATAACCTAAAGCATTTGGATCATGCGCCTGTAGTGCGATCCCGCAGCCTTTACATTTCTTCATAGTCTTTTAATCTTTGTTCATATAACGCTGGATACTTAGACTTAATCTTCTTAATAATTTTTCTTTCAAAGAAACGGTTAATGCGCGTTGATCTAGTATCCGTTCCTCTTTCAATTGGATGGACTAAGATGGTAAAAAAGCCAATCTTTTCGCCACCTTTTACATCAGTCATGATTTGATCCCCAATATTAATGACTTCATTGATAGGATAATCTTTAGTAGCTATTTTAAGGGCTTTTTTAAAGCCTTTCTTGAGAGGTTTTAAAGCGAACCAAACCCCTTTTAACTTAGTTTGTTCCATCACAAGACTAACCCGTTTTCTATTATTATTAGATATTAAAATAACTTCAAACCCTAAAGTTTTAATCGATTCTAATAATTTCAAGGTGTCTGTATCCGCTAAAGCCTGATCATATTTAATAATGGTATTGTCAATATCAAGTAAAACGAGTCTAAAACCTTGTTCATAATACGCCAAAAAGTCGATTTCAAAAATCGACTTATAAGTAATATTCGGAATGTAATGTTTTAATGCCATTAAGATATTTCTAAGACTTCAACGTGAAAAGTATTCCCGTTTTCAAGTCTTACAGATACTGTGTCACCAACAGAGGTTCCTAAAACGGCTTTACCAACCGGTGATTCGATTGAAATAAGGTTTTGAGCAGGATTTGCTTCAATGGTTCCAACTAATTTATAAGTAGCTTCTTTCTTTCTTTCAATAAATTTAATTTTAATAGTTTTACCGATGTTTACTTTATCATCGTTAGAGGTAACACGAATAATCTTATAGTTATCTAAGATGTTTTCTATTTCTTTTATTCTACCTTCAGTATGGGCTTGGGCTTCTCTAGCTGCGTCATAATCTGCGTTTTCAGATAAGTCGCCTTGAGCTCTGGCTTCTTGAAGTTGTCTAACGACTTCAGGCCGTTTGACATCTTTTAATTCTTCAAGTTCCGCTCTTAGCTTTTCGACCCCTTCTTTGGTTAATTCAAATACTGGTTTGTTAATCGCCAATTTAATCACTCCTTATGCTTTGTTATTATACAACAATTTCTTTTTTTTTAATAGTTTAAGCCAATTTTTTTTAAATTCCTTTGTGTTTCTTTATGGGGTGGATATAGTTTATCTAATAATTGATAAAACGCGCGTTGATGGTTCGCAACCTTTTGGTGCGCATATTCATGTAGTAAGACGTGCTTTGTATAAACTTTATCAATAGTGGCCAAAAATGAATTTAAAGTAATTTCATTATTCCCTTTATGGTAAGAACCATATTTACTTTTTAGTTTCTTTACCTTAATCGGTACTAAATATAACCCATGTTCCTTTAATATCGGTTGGATCTCCGTTTGAAGTATACTTAAATAGTTTTGTAGTTCAGCCTTTAAAATACTATCTTTAAAATGACTATAGTCAGACGATTTTGCATAAATAATTATTTCTTTCGCTTCGATAATATATTTTTTTTGACTTGATTCAACCCATTTTAATGCATAATCTTGTCCCCATAAAGACAGCGTTGTTTCGTCTTTTTTTAAGGTTTTTGTGTAATAAAAATCAAAATTATCTTCGATCTTTTTAAGGATGGGTTCCATTCGCATCCGGCTCGATTTAGAAATTTCAACGTAGCCATCTTTTTGTTTAATATAGGTATGTTTAATGTTTTTTTCATTCACTTTGATGTAAAGTGTTTGATCACCTTTTACCAGTTTAGTCATTGGCTTTACGAATTAAATCATAGGGTTCAACTTTAAACGGTATTTTAATAAGGACTTCTTGTCTAGGGTGTCTTGCCGCATCCAACAAATTCATCTCGGTATCGTAGATGCTTTCGACTTTGAAAGTACGCGGCTTTTTCCCTGGTCCAAATACTTCTAAAGTATCCTCAGGTCTAAAGTGATTTCGTTGTTCAACTTTAATATAATCGTTGAACGGGCCTAATACTATTCCCACAAATGTTTTAGTAGGTATTTCACTTCGATTGTTATAGAGTTGGTAATTCTTATTCGGAAACTCGCCTAAAAAACCTTCTTTAGTTAATCTGTTTTCAGCCTTGCTAATTTCATTTTCATAATAGTCAAAATCACTTATTTTACCGGTGGCTATGTACTCATCAATTAACATTCGATAAACCCACACCACGGTGGCAATATAATGAACTGATTTCATTCTTCCTTCAATTTTTAATGAATGGACACCCGCGTCAATCAGTGAGGGAATAAACCTCAAGGATTGAAGGTCTTTTGAACTCATTGAAAACAAGGTCTCATCGCTAATTTTTTCATTCCCATCAAAAAGATCATAATTCCAGCGGCAGCTGTGTGCACATCCCCCGCGATTCGCATCTCTTAAGGTAAACGTATTTGATAAGGTACATCTGCCACTATATGAGGCACACATGCCCCCATGAATAAAGACCTCTATTTCGGCTTGACTCTTTTCCACGATGGTCTTAATTTCATCCACATTCAATTCCCTACCTAAGACAACCCTTGAAGCACCAATATCTTCAAAGTATTTGACGGCGTAGTGATTTAACACGGATTGTTGGGTAGAAATATGAACTTCTAAGTTTGTATGTTTCTTGGCCATCTCAACGATATAAGGACTTGCCACAATAATGGCGTCGATATTTGCCTCTTCTAACCCTTTTAGATACTCAATTAAACCTTCATAGTTTTCATCATGGGGAATAATATTTGCCGTAACATAAAGTTTTTTACCGAGATGATGGGCAAAAAGAGCGGCTTCTTTAATCTCAGCTAAAGAAAAGTTAGAAGCTCTCGCCCTTAACGAATATTCTTGTCCGCCGATAAATACGGCATCAGCACCATATAAATAGGCTATTTTTAGTTTTTCTAAATCCCCAGCTGGGGCTAATAATTCTATCATCGTATCAAACCTTATATATTGTCTTTAAATATAAGAAACCAGTATCCCAGGTTTCATGATATTTTTCTTGTAATTGAGAAACTTGATTGATATCTAGATTATTTTGATATAGTTTTAAAATATCTATCGCGTAATCATCATCATGGAAAATTGAATCGATCACGAGATAATCTAAAGCCTTAATATCTTCCAAAATATCTAATGTAGAGGTGACTTCACTTCGGTAAACATGGGTCCCAAATTGATCTTCAATAATGGGATGAAATGGCTCTCTTTTTTCTTCTTTTAGGCGCATGTTTTCATGATGATAATCATGGGTCTTGCCAATTTCCTCAAAGTAGCTATTCAGTAATAGCCTTCTAGAATAAAACATGTTCAAATAACCGTGTCCAGTCATAAAGAGTTGACCTTTTTTGTTGGTTAACATCGCTTTGATTTCACCTAAGTTCACTTCTTTTGAAATAAATGTTCCTTTAATGCCTAACTCAAAATAGGTGTTCAAATCGTAAGTGTTCGTTAGTAGAGTTTCCGGGTTATAGATAATATCTTTACCAGTTTCTTTTAGTAAGTAATAATACCCGATATCACCAATAATATAGCCTGTAAAAGGGTAATCATTAATGGTTTTAATTAAATGATTAAACTCAACAACCGAAGGTTCGTGTAACATCATTTTAAATGATACATATAGTTTTTTATTTAGTTTAGTGGTAAGTGCAGTGATTTTTTTAAATTCAGCAACAGAAAAACTTGATGTTTCTCTGGTAGAATGATCTTTAATCCCGACAATTAAACCATCTGCCTGTTTAAGTAATTTTTCACCGTTTTCAATTTTATAAATGGTTGTTAAATATTGCATCTTTTCTCCTTGTTAAACTCATCCCATCGCCTTCATCAGTAAATTTAGTCTCAAATGCTTCTTGATTCATTAAAAACAATTTAAAAGACTCCAGTTTTTCGATTAATCTTTTTGTCCCTTTAGAGACCTTGTTTTTATCGAGATGATGAAAGTTTAAGTTATCACAAATAATAATCCCTTTATTTGATAAATAAGGGCTAAAGTAGTTAAAATATTTTTCATATTGGGCTTTGGGACCATCGATAAAAATTAAATCAAACAGCCCTTTAGGTTTATATAATATGGCGTCGGTATGAACAACTTTTATTTTTGATTCTAAGTTACTTTTTAGAATATGTTTGTTTGCCAGTTCAACCATGGTTTCATCTTTTTCTAGTGTAATGATTGAATCCACGTAATCACTCATCATAATCGCGGAATAACCAATTGCTGTGCCAATTTCGAGAACCGACTTAACTTGATGCTGTTTAATCTCTTTTAACAAAAAAGAAAGACCCTCATCAGAGATGATGGGGATTTTCTTTTCTTGGCCAAACGCTTTTAAATACGCATTCATTTAGATGTTTTCTTCATCCTCATCTTCTTCTTCAACATAATATTCTTCTGATTCGTCGAAGTAGTCGGATAATATTTCATCTAACAATTCCCATTCTTGTTCAGTTTCGATGTCCTCAAAGTAACCTTCTGTATCAGTTTCTTCATGGTAAACTGCAGCGCTAATTTCTTCACTATCCATAAATCTGAACACAACATAGGTTTTATCATTGTCTTCATCATGGTGAGTAAATAAAATTTCCGCTACCTTTTCTTCATCATCAATGGTGATGGTAATTAAGTTATCATCTTGCATAGCTTTCTCCTTTACTATCTAAATAGTTTTGTAATATTAAAACAGCGGCTAACATGTCTTTTTTTTCTTGACGTTTTTTTGTCGAAAGACCGGCCTCTTTTAAAGTATAAGTTGCTTGTTTGGTCGATAGTCTTTCATCCCACAATACGATAGTGGCATGAACTAATTTTTCCAATGATTCTTTAAAATTAATCGAAATATTGGCTCTAATCCCGATATCATTGTTCATGTGTTTAGGAAGCCCTAAAACCACTACATCTACCTTTTCTGAGTTGATATAATGACTAATATAGTTTACGGCATCTTCATAATTATCTTTTTTAAACCGATAAGTAGAAACCCCATAAGCAATAATCCCAGAATCACTTCTAGAAATACCTAAACTTATTTCACCTAAATCTAATCCGATATATGTCATAGTTGGCTCAACTCACTAATTAATAAATCCGCCTTAGCGGTATGACTGGTGCCACCTTGTGCGAAATCAGGTTTACCACCACCGGAACCGTTTGAAATTTCATTTAAATGTTTAATGATTTCTCTAGCATCATTTTGGTTCGTTTTAACCATATAAGTAACTTTATCATCACTAATATTCAACAAATATACTTTGTCTACTTTCATTTTATCATAAATTTCGAATAGTAAACTTCTTAATATATTAGTTTCTAAATTTTTTGTAACAATTAAATTGTTTTTTCTGTTTTGAATCAGTTCATCGGTATGACTTAATGTTAAAGCATCTTTTTTTGAGTTAATTTGTTTTTCTAACGTTTTATTATCTTCTTTTAAGTGCTCAATATAATTTCTTAAATGAATCATATCTTGATAAGATCCTTTTACTTCTTCTAAAACGGGTGATTGGTAATCATGCATGAGGTTTAATGATTTAATTTCCTTTATGAGCTGTTCGTGTTTTGTTAATAAAAGATTCATTTCTTCATAAACTGCTTCATTTCTAAGAATAAAATTATTGATATAATTAGCCCCACTAAAGGCCTCAATTCGATAAATTCCCGAGCCAATTGATTGGCAACTAGAAATCAAGAAAGATTCAATCTCTTGGGTGTTTTTAACGTGTGTACCACCGCATAATTCAATGCTATAATCAGCAACCGATACGACTCTCACAACATCGCCATACTTTTCACCAAACAAGGCCATTGCCCCAGTATTTACCGCTTGAAGATAGGGCATTTCTTTTATCGTTACTGTGGTATTTTGTTTAATATGACTTTTAACTTTGTCTTCAATTTCTAGTAGTTGTTCATGGGTGGGTGATTCATAATGATTAAAGTCAAATCTTAACAAATCATCCTTAACCAAACTACCTTGTTGATTAACATGGGTCCCTAAAACTTCTTTTAAAGCTTTATGTAGTAAGTGGGTCGCGGTATGGTTTTTCATGATGTTACTCCTAGTGTTTTGATCCACCACTGCTTCTACTATTTCACCTTCATCAAAGTGACCATCAACCACGTGTAAATGTTGACCATTAGGTAATTTAATCACATCTTTTACTTCATACCCATTGATATCACCACTGTCCGCAACTTGTCCACCCATCGTTGCGTAAAATGGGGTTTTATCTAAGACTACGCCATCTTCAAAAACCTTAATCACTTTTGCTTGAACAGCTAATAATTCATAGCCCACAAAAATGGATTCTTCCTTAAAATCTAGGTAGGCTTTATCTTGAGATTTCATTGAATTAACTGATTTTCTTGATTGACGGCTTTTTTCTTTCTGAAGTTCTAATAATTGATTAAACCCTTCTTTATCTAACTGGATATGATAATCAGTCGCATATTCTTCTTGAAGTTCGATAGGAAAGCCATACGTATCAAAAAGCGTGAAAGAATCTTCTTTTGATAAGGTACCTTTTTCAGCCATAATTTTCTTAATTAAAGATTCACCGGTTGATAAAGTTTCTAAGAATTTTATTTCCTCAACTGAAATAATTTGATTGATGAAGGTCATATTTTCTTTAACATTTGCATAAGTATCTCCCATAATAAGAGAGACCTTTGAGGTTAGCTTGGTTAAAAATGGCCCTTCAATTCCTAATTGCCTTCCATGTTTTAAGGCACGTCTTAAGAGTCTTCTTAAGACATAACCTCTGCCTAAGTTAGAGAGTACTGCCCCATCACTAATTGCCATCACAAGTGTTTTAATGTGGTCGGCAATTACTTTAAAACTTATTTGACCTTGATAGGTTGTTTTAGAAATAACTTCGATTTCTTTAATAATGGGCAAAAATAAATCTGTTTCAAAGTTTGTTTCGGTATTTTGTAAGATACAAGCAAATCGTTCTAAGCCGGCTCCAGTATCGATATTTTTAGAAGGTAATTCTTTATATTCACTTCTAGGCATGTTTGGTTTTGCGTTAAATTGTGAAAAAACAATGTTCCATATTTCAATATAACGATCGTTTTCGATATCTTCTTTGATCAGTTCAACACCACGTTTATCGTATTTTTCACCCCGATCAAAAAAGATTTCTGTATCTGGACCGCTTGGTCCTTCACCAATCTCCCAGAAGTTTCCTTCCACAGGGATGATATGCGATTCTTTGATTCCTAAACTTAACCACTTTTTTTGAGTCGTAAGATCGGCTGGATAATAAGTCATGTAAAGTTTATCAACTGGCATATTAAAATAATCTTTTCCGGTTAGTAATTCTAGTCCGTACTCGATCGCGATTTCTTTAAAATAATCACCAATCGAAAAATTGCCCATCATTTCAAAAAAAGTATGGTGTCTTGCGGTAAAACCAACATGTTCAATATCATTTGTCCGAATACATTTTTGAACATTAACAAGCCTTTTCGAACTTGGAATTAAGGTTCCATCAAAGTACTTCTTTAATGGCGCAACCCCGGCATTAATCCATAGTAAAGTTTTATCCCCTTTTGGAATCAAACTCGCGCTTTGTTCAATTTTATGACCTCTTTCATTAAAGAAACGTAACCATGTTTCTCTAATATCTTTACTTGACATGTATCTCATTTCAATCACTCCTCATTCAAAATAAAAGTCCTTAGAAAAATATTTCTAAGGACGAAGTTAATCGCGGTACCACCTTAGTTCCGTATAAACGGCACTTCATTGTGCTTTTAAGGCAAGCAAACCAGTACTCCTAAGTAGCCTTCACAAATGGTTTTAATATCTTTTCACCCACCAGATACTCTCTACATAAAACACATTTCTTACTTGTCTTATTCAACATACTAAAATTATTTTATCATAAACAAACTAAATTTAAAACATTTATTGTTTAACAAATTTGGATTGCCCATTTGGCTTAAATAATACTTTAAATATATACATAACGCCAACTGAAGCCCATAAAGCGACTAAAAAGTAACGAATTAAATCGAAAATATAATGATCTCCCATTAAAGCAAACAGGGGTTTGGTTCCTTCTTTAATCAGCAGTGCGCCAATAATTCCTATTAAAAACTTCAAGAGTTGAACCCACCAAATTTCTTTAACCTCATACTTAACATAGCGTTTTTCCAAAAAATAACCTAACACTAAACCGATGTATCCCCCGGCGGCAATATAAAACTGTTCATTATAAACAAAGAATAAGGCAACGATAAATAAAGGAATAACGACCATTGCTTTTAGATCTTCCGTATTTTCTTTACCCAAGCCTAATAGCCATAAGAAAAATAGTCCTAAGACAATGCCTAATAAGGAACCGACTAAAACGTCTTCTAGGTAATGTTGACCAAGATACAATCTTGAAAATGGGACTAATATCATTAAAGCAATTGCCACATATTTAACCCATTTAATCTCGTAATATTGGTAAATCAACATACTAGACAAGGCCCCGCTTGCCTGAGCATGACCACTTGGCATTGATGAGCCTGTGGTTTCTTGTAAGATCGCTTCTGCCCCTTCTTGATAGGGACGAAGTTTGTTGGTGAAATGTTTAATAACACCATTAATCATCGCACTCAAAATATAAGACACCATTAACTTAAAAGCAAACTTCTTGTCGACAATCCAATATAAAAAAGCACCAATAAGAATGAAGAAATAAATATCTCCTCCTTCAGTAATAATACGCATAATCCAATCTAAGACAGGATTAGATAGTTGTTGTATTGCCTTAATTATTTCCATGGTTTCGCTCCTTTTTTCTTAACTGAGATTCTTTATTACTACACATTATCTTAATATTAGCATTAATATAATCAGGTACATCAATTATCTTAAACACGCCACCATTTTCACAAATTTTCACTTGTTGATGATCCAGTTTAAACACACCCTTACTGATACATTCTTTAATCATTTCAGTGGTTGTGTAATAACCATACTCGATTCTGTTTTCAAATAATTCTAAGTTAAAATTTAGAGCGGCTACATACCTTTTAATGGCCGTTTTTGGCAGTGCTTCTCGACTGGTTAAATTGATCAGTGTGACATGATGTTCCTTATATTTTTTATAATTGCATTTGTTGTCTAATGATACCCCTAAAATAACATCACAACCTTGATTAATTAAAATATCGACTGGATTATTATTAGTTAAACCGCCATCAATATAATACGAATTACGAACCCGATTGGTTCCAAAAACAATGGGAACGGATGAAGAGGATATGGCATCTTCAAATGGAATGTCTGATTGATTCAAATGAATAATATCATTTTCCCACTTCCATCTCATCACAACCCCAGATAGTTTAGGATTGACAACCTTTGTTGTCGAAACGAATAGATCAATCTTCGTTTGTTCAAACAGGTGAGGATCCAAATACATCTTATTCATTTCTCGTAAAACTTGCAGTGAAAATAATCCTGTTTCATTCTCTTCTTTTTTGCGATTTCGTTTTTTAATTTGGATAGGGTTATTATTTATCCCATAACGCCAACTATCAATCACTTGATTAATGTTTAGGCTAGATAAATAAAAATAACCGTTTAAGGCTCCGATAGAGGCACCCGAAATACAATCAATTTGATTGATTAAATTGTATTGTTCTAACGCTTTTAAAACGCCTAATTGGTAAGCACCTTTAGCGCCACCGCCTCCCAGCATTAAACCTACTTTCATTTAATACCCTGCTTTCTAAGTCGTTTTTTAACATCTTCTTCTTTGAGTGATTCCCGTTTATCGTATAATTTCTTTCCTTTTGCCACCGCAACTTCAACTTTAACTAAAGCCCCTTCAAAATATAGTTTTAATGGAATTAAGGTAAACCCATCACGTTCTTTTTTATTGAGCAGTTTGATAATTTCATTTTTATGCATCAACAGTTTTCGATCTCTTGTTTCATCATGGTTAAATGATCCCGATGCTAAATAAGGCGATATATGCATCCCCACGATAAAAATTTCGCCATTTTTAATGTCGACATAACTTTCATCTAAACTAACTTTTCCCGCTCGGACAGATTTTATTTCAGTCCCTTTAAGCTGAATTCCAGCTTCATACGTATTTTCAATAAAATATTCGTGTCGAGCTTTTTTATTTTGAGCCACTATTTTCATATTTTCACACTACTTTATTAACTTAAACGATATTTGTCTTAAACTGACATTAACATCCATTAATTGAACCTTAACTTTATTACCTAATCTAAAAGTCTTTTTACTACGTTCTCCAGTTAGCGTCATCTTCTTCTCATCATAGACATAATAATCATCCATTATCTTGACATGAACCATTCCTTCAATCCCTTTTTCAGTTCTTACAAATAAGCCACTTCGCGTCATTCCTGACACGGTTGCTGTAAAGATTTCTCCAATATGTTTGTTCATGAATTCAGCCACTTTAAGTTTGTCTACTTCACGTTCTAAATCATCACTGATCTTTTCCATTTCAGAAGCGTGTATGGCGATATCGGGAATGATGGATTCATAGAATTGAATTTGCTTTTTAAGATTATCTGGGTGTAACAAGAAAGCCTTGACTAATCTATGTAATAATAAATCGGGATAACGTCTAATGGGTGAGGTAAAGTGACTATAGAATTGAGAGGCTAATCCAAAATGCCCAATGTTAATTCGGTCGTATTTCGCCTTACTCATAGACTTTAAAAATAAATCTGAAATAATCAGTTCCAATGGATCACCTTTGATCGATTCTAATAACTTTTGAAGCCCTTTCGGTGAAAAATGTTTCCTTATTGGGACATTAATCTTCAAAGGCTTTAATTGTTCATATAACAATTGGATTCGTTCTTCTTTAGGTTTATCGTGGACTCGATAGATACAAGGTAGATCGAGCATGGTTAAGTGTGTTGAGACAACTTCATTCGTAAGAATCATAAAAGATTCAATAATCCCTTCACTAATACCTACCTCTCTTAAAGTAACATCAATAATATCATTATTATCATCCAAGATATATTGATATTCTGGTGATTCAAAGACAAGCGCCCCACGTTTGTAACGTGTTTGTTCAAGAAGATTAGATAATTCCAACATTAAATCGATATTATGTTCTAAATTGGAATCATTTAATGTGCCCCCATTTAAATAAAGATTTACTTCTTGATAGGATAGTCTTCTATTGACATTAATAACCGTTTCTTTAATGTCATGGGAGATTATGTTTCCTTGTAAATCTAGCACCATATAAACACTTAAGGCATACTTTTCAGTCCCTACGTTTAGACTACATAAATCATTGGATAATCTTCTTGGTAACATCGGGATAACCCTATCAGCCAGGTAACATGAAGTTGCCTTTTGATAGGCTTCTTTATCAATTATACTGCCTTCTTCAACATAATGGCTTACATCCGCAATATGAACAGCTAAATGGTAATAGTTATCAACCATTTTTAAACTAATCGCATCATCTAAATCTTTCGCATCAGACCCATCAATTGTAACAATATATTCATCGGTTGGAAGATATCTCGATTCTAAGTTTATGGTTCTATCAAGCGATTCAGCATAAGCTAGATTTTCTTGTGAAAACTCATAAGGAAAACCCGCTTCATAAACTAATGATAATATATCAATACCGGGATCCGTAACAAAACCTAATACCTTTTTAACTGAGCCTAACACACTAGTGTCATAATATTCATCCAAACGGACTAAGATAACTTCTCCACCAATAAAATCAACCGGATCCTTTAGTTCAATGGTTAATCTAAATGGTTTGTTAGGGATTAAATAGATTTTTGTTTTAACTTTTTTTACGGAACAAACCAGTTCATGCGTTGCTCTATTTAAGATTTCAATGACTTTATTAAAACGACCTTTTCTGACTAATACAATATCTTTATCGAGCCCATTAGATAAGTCTCTATCTTCTAGGTACAAATCATCTCCATCAAGTAATAAAAACCCAAATCCTTCTTTTAGGTCTATTTTACCAACATAAAAATCATGCTTTAATGAATAAGTATTATTCTTCTTGGTTAATCTTTTTTTGGTTATTTGATATTCTAATTGCTTATTTAATTCTTCTGATTTTAAATTTGTTATTTCTAATAATTCATCAAATTCTAATGCGCGTGCTTTTAAAAAAGCCTCTAATATGTGCATAAATTCACCTTCAGTATCATTATATCACATCATGAGATTAACTTTTTTCTAAATTATTTATGTTTGCCTATAAAAAGAAAAAAAGCACTCTGGTAAAAGCTAAAGTGCCTTAACTTAATATAGTATTCTAACTAGTTGGATTATTTTTTATCATCATTTTCCAATTTTTTTAATTTTTCTAAATCTTCTTTGTTAAATGGTTTGTCTTTATCGTAAAACTGATAATCTTGCGCGTTAATTTTTCTAAGCACCTTCGCAGGATTACCGACAGCGATTGAATTTTTAGATATATTTTTAGTGACCACAGCACCAGCACCAATAACTGAATTTTCACCAATTGTAACACCTGGCAAAATTGTAACGTTACCACCTATCCATACATTATCTTCAATCGTAACATCACGGTTATACATATATTTTCTCAATTCTGGATGTATTGGGTGTTGAACTGTTGCTATTGTAACGGCTGGTCCAAACATAACGTTTTTACCTATTTTAATGTAACCATCATCAACAAAATTACAGTTGAAGTTTATATATCTTCCTTCTCCTATTTCGATATGTGTCCCTTAACAAAAATAAAATGGTGGTTCAATCCATGCTTTGGTAGGTTTGGCAAATATTGCTTGTAACTATTGAAATCTTTTCTCAAAATCTGAGGGATCTGCATGATTAAGTTCATACATCAATTTTTTCGCATTTAATCTTTCTTCTGGCATTCCCTCAACCATATCTGAAAATAATAATCCTTGTTTCATTCTTTCTTTCATTGTCATTTAAATTACCTCCCTTATATTCATATAGTAAATTACCTATACTTAATGCACTAATATCATAAATGTTTTGAAATCTTTTGTAAAAATACATTTAAATACTATTTAACTTATCCTACTTCAATTATATCAAAAAACCGAGTCCTTAACCAGACTCGGCTTTTATTGATTGGGTGTAACTTATTTTAAGTTATAGAAACTTGCTTTACCTAAGTATTTAGCAGTATCTCCAAGTTCATCTTCAATTCTAATTAATTGATTGTATTTTGCAATACGGTCTGTTCTTGATGCAGAACCAGTCTTAATTTGACCAGCGTTTGTGGCAACGACTAAGTCAGCAATTGTCGTGTCTTCTGTTTCACCACTTCTGTGTGATACAACGGCAGTATAACCAGCTCTCTTAGCCATTTCAATTGCTTCTAAAGTTTCTGTTAAAGTACCGATTTGGTTAACTTTAATTAAGATTGAGTTCGCAATCCCGTTTTCAATCCCATGTGCTAATTTTTCAGTGTTAGTCACGAATAAGTCATCACCAACTAATTGAATCTTATCACCTAAAACTTTTGTTAAGTACTTCCAACCTGCCCAGTCATTTTCATCTAATCCATCTTCAATAGAAATAATTGGATACTTATTAACTAGAGTTACATAGAAATCTGCTAATTCTTCAGCGGTGAATTCTTTGTTGCCTTCACCAGCTAAAACATATTTCTTCGTATCTTTGTTATAGAATTCACTTGAAGCAACGTCCATCCCTAAGTAAATATCTTCACCAGGAACATAACCTGCTTTTTTAATGGCTTCCATAATCACTTGGATAGCTTCTTCATTAGAACCTAAGTTTGGTGCGAAACCACCTTCATCACCAACCGATGTATTTAAACCTTTAGCTTTTAATACCGCTTTTAAGTTATGGAATACTTCAGCGCCCCAACGAATCGCTTCTTTAAAACTTGGCGCACCAACAGGTAAAATCATGAATTCTTGGAAATCCACGTTATTATCTGCGTGAGATCCACCGTTTAGAATATTCATCATTGGAACTGGTAGTTGTCTAGCATTAAATCCACCAATATAGTTATAAAGACTAACACCTAAAAAGTCAGCAGCAGCTCTAGCGACTGCCATAGAAACGCCTAAAATAGCGTTGGCACCAAGTTTAGATTTGTTTGGGGTACCGTCTAAAGAAATTAATAATTGGTCAATCCCGACTTGGTCAAGTACGTTAAATCCGATTACTTCTGGTGCTAAAATTTCATTAACATTGTTAACAGCTTTTAAAACACCTTTACCTAAATAACGTTTTTTGTCACCATCTCTAAGTTCAACTGCTTCATGTTCTCCAGTCGATGCTCCACTTGGAACAAGGGCGTGACAGAAACCGGTGCGCTGCTGATCTGACCCGAGGTCGGCAAAACAGCACCGTCTTTTATAAAACGCACGTAAACAGCCGCCCCGGCTGCCACTAGCGTAATACACAGGAACAAAATTGGCAGAATGCCGGTAAGCGTCATCTTTTTCTTTTTTGTTGGTTTGGACATAGGTACTCTCCTGCTTATGTAAAATTCATCACAAAACGACCCGGATGTGAAAACGGCTAATCCAACAGCGTATTCTCCAACGCCGTAAGCTCGCTGGAAACCTGCGCTTTGACCGAAGACGAAGGATTAAACAGGCTGTCATATTTATAAACGGCAATACCGCCGTAACCGTCCAGTGTACGGGAATAGGCAACCATACGGCTGAGAATTTCCGTTTCCGTCTGCCACTCATATTTACCGGCTGTCTTGCTGTAACTCTCGGCTACACCGATTTTGTAAGCCGCCAAACCGATAATCAAATCTACATTTTTATTGGTGACCAAATTATCCCACTGATCCGCAATAGTTTTAAAAGGGGCCGTGGCATGCTCAAAGCCCCAGTATATCTGGGGGCAAATATAATCCACATAGCCACTGGCAGAACCCCACTTGGCCACGTCGGCATAATAGACGCTGTAGTTGGTATTGATATTTCCGCTGGGGCTGATTCCGAAAAGAACCGTGGAATTAATCTTTTTTATGGCGCTGTAAACGTCCGCGACAAGCATATCCACATTTTCCCGCCGCCAACCCGCAAGGCCCAAAGCCCCGCCGCCGCTTTTATAGCTGCCGTAGGAATCCGCATCAAAGGAAGCGTCGGTGGTGGGATAAAAATAATCGTCAAAGTGGATGCCGTCCACATCGTAATACTTCACCAACTCGCGGACGCCGTCGATAATCAGATCCTGGGCATCCTCGCTGGCGGGGTTATAATAATAGCCGCCGTTATAGGTCAGCACATTATTCTTTTCCTTTGCCGACCCGTTCATCCAAACCACCGCGGGATTATCGCCGGACAGCGTAAAGGTGTTGGAGGGCAGCTTGATGCGGTACGGGTTGATCCAGGCATGGAAAGAGATTTCCGCCTTATGGGCTTCCTCAATCATCACCTCCAGCGGATCAAAATCCGGCGCTGTCCCCTGGGTCCCGGTAATCACGTGGGACCATGGAAAATAATCCGATTCATAAAGCGCGTCAGAAAAAGGACGCACCTGCATATACATGGTATTAAAGCCGGAATCAGCCATATTCTCATAAATACCGGCCATAATGCTCCGAAATTCCCTCTCAGTTTTTCCTCTTAAATAACTGGGAATTTCAAGATAAGACAGCCAGACGGCCTTAACCTCGTCATAATTAAGCGCAGAATAACCCTTGGAAGCGGTCGGCTTGCTGCTGCTTGAAGGGGCCGAGCTTGCCGAGGAAGAAACGGGTGCGCTGCTCACCGGGGCGGAACTGACAGGCGCAGAAGAAACGGGCGTACTGCTTACCGGCACGGAACTGACGGGCGCAGAAGACGCCGCCTTACTGCTTACCGCCTCCGAGCTTGCTTCGGAAGACACCGGATCGCTGCTGAGCACCGGAAGGCTGCTGTCATGGCCGGGGGTTTCCCCGGCAGAAGACGCCGTTTCGGAACTTGTATCGGAGCTTGTATCAGAACTTGCATCAGAAACAGATGACACAGGCGGTTCACTGGAGGAGCCGGGTTTAATTCCGGAGCAGGAAACCAAACCCCAAGTCAACATAAACACCAAAAAAGCAGCAATTAATTTCCTCATAACATCCTCCCCGCCCAATTATCTCTATTGTAATGCCTTTAGCAAAAATAATCAATAGATTCTGGCAAAAAATATACAAAAAGGACAAACCTTCCCGACTTTTCGAGGTTGTTGTCCTTTTTTGTATACATCAAGTTGATTAAGAAAATTTCCCCAGATTATTAGCTTTTCAAAGAAAACAGATCCTTTATTTTCAGCCGCTGACCGTAATGCAGCACCGAAATGGTGTAAAGCCGTATGGAAACGATGCTCACCAAAACGATGACCACCACCAGAAGCAGAAGAGAAACGGCAATATCGATGCCGGGCACATCCTCGTTCAGCAGGCGGTAAGGCATAATAAACGGGGAAGTAAACGGGATATAGGTGACGATCTTTTTAAAAGGGCCTGTGGAAGTAAACATCGCGATATAAGCCGCATAGAAGGATACAATGGCAATCAGGGAAACCGGCATCATGGCAGACTGCAGATCCTCCGCCCGGCTGACGGTAGCCCCGCATACCGAGTTGAACATGGCAAACAGGGAGTATCCCAGGAGAAAGTAGACCAGCACCAAAACCGCGGAAGCCGGCGTAAAGGCTGTCAGTGCCAGCGGCATCCCCATAATGGTGAAATCCTTCGGAACCATCAGCTGGAAGCAGACCGCGCCGGTAAGCAGAAACAGACAGAGCTGCGCAAGCCCCAGGATACCCATTCCGATGCATTTTCCAACCAGGATACGGGACGGCTTGGCCGAAACCACCAGCGTTTCCATAACCCGGGAAGTTTTTTCCGACGCCACCGACATGGATACGCCGTAACCGTAAAAATAGACGGCAAAAAACATAATCATCGTCAGCACAATCCCCAGAATATATCCCGAAAGATCCATTTTCCCCACAATTTCAGAGGAATAGGGAATATCGGCAAGCACCGAGCCTACCGTTTCCATTGCTACTCCCTGTGCGGTCAGGATTCCGGCGGCGCGGACGGTTTTGAGCGTCTGAGCCAGGTTGTCGGCAGAAACGCCGCTCATAAAATCCTTGGTGTAAAACGAAAGAAAGGGCTGGCCGTTTTGTTCCGATACCAGCAGCACCGAGCGGGTGGAATCGTCCTTGACCTGCTCTTTGTATTCCTCCAGCTGGCCTGCTGCTCCTTCCACAAATTTGATGGACGGATATACAGACTGCAGACCATCCAGACCGCCAGGTATCACCTGATTCTCGTCGATATAATAACAGGTCTGGCTGGCCGATATGTCCGAGCCTTCTGCGGCTGTTCCCTCTGTCTGGCCGCCGCCTCCGGAATACTGCTCTTCATTTTGTCCGCTTCCCCCACCAGAGCCGCTCATGAAAAAGGGAATGGAACATCCCGCTACAATCAAAAGCATGACGATAACCGTCGTGATTTTAAAGGCCTTTTTACGCAGGCCGTCCAGAAAGGTAAACTGGAAAACCGTTAAAATATCCTTCATTGCTCCGTCCCCGCCTTTTCTATAAAGATTTCGTGCAGCGAAGGCTCCCGGATTTCATATTTCACAGGGAAAATTCCGCCTGCAATCAGCTCGGATAAAAAGTCATGCGCCATTTTATCGCCGTCAATTTTAAACTCAAGGCCTCCGGTACGCTTTTCTATCAGCTTCAGGCCGTGCTTCTGGGCTGCCGGCAGAATCTCCTCCCGGCAGGAAACGGAAAGATTGGTATGCCCGTACCCGGCTTTGATTTGGGCCAAATTTCCCTGAAGCACCGATTTCCCGTGGTGCAGCAGCACAATATCCCGGCAGTATTCTTCCACCGTAGCCATCTGGTGGCTGGACATCACGATATACTTGTCGGCGGCGATCAGCTCATCCAGCACGCTGCGGAACACGTCGGTATTAATCGGGTCAAGCCCGCTGAACGGCTCGTCCAGAAAAATCAGCTCCGGGTCGTGAATGAGGGTCGCAACCAGCTGCACCTTCTGCTGGTTTCCTTTGGAAAGCTTCTCAGCCAGCATATTGCGGTATTCGGTAATGCCCAGCCGGGAAAGCCAGCGGTCGGCCGAAGCGGCGGCATCCGTCTTGCTCATTCCTCTCAGCTTTCCGAAATAAACAAGCTGCTCAATCACTTTGATTTTGGGGTAGATTCCCCGTTCCTCCGGCATATAGCCAAACCGGACCGTGTCGCGGTTAAGCGGCCCCTTATTCCAGAAGATTTCACCGGTGTCCTGCTGCATAACGCCCAGGATCATGCGGATCGTTGTGGTCTTCCCCGCCCCGTTTGTGCCGATCAGGCCAAACATGCCGGGCTGTTCCATGGAAAAGGATAAATCGTCTACCGCTTTCTTCTCACCGAAGCTTTTGCTCACCTTGGATACCGTAAGCCCCATTTTCCTGTTTCCTCCTTGGCTTTTTCAAGATTCATTTTTATTGTACCAGCATTTGGAGGGTTAGCGCAAGATGTTTTTTCACAATAGAAAAACGCCCGGACAGCTCAAAAAGCTCAGTTATCCGAAGGCGCTTATGTAGAAAGAATGTGTCTGCCGCTTTTCCCTTGCTTTTTCCTGCGTCCGGCGTGGAATCAACGCGCTCGCTGCTGGATAATATATATATTTCCCGTAACAGAGATTCCGGAAGCGCTGTCAGTAAAGACGGAAAAGGTCAGGTTGGTCAGGTTGGAGGTGGCAAGCAGAAAGGAACCGTTTAAAGTCAATGTTTCCGTCGATGTTCCCGTCGTTGCGGAAGAGCTGAAAATGCTCTGGGAAACTCCGTCCACCACCGGAGTGACCGTCACAGTGGCCCCGGCGGGTGTTACGGCATTGATGTGGTAAAACACCTCAAACACGCAGCCGCTGCGCAGCGTAATGGTCTCGGAATCCGTATTGGGTATAATTGCCGATCCATCAACAAAATCTATTTCCAGTGTAAGGAGCTCGGTTCCGGAATACGTAACGGACGGTGCGATAAACTGCGCCACACTTGTGGGAGATCCTCCGCAGTTAACGCAAACACTGCTGCCGCAGTCGGGACGGCATTGATATCTCATAAAATTTCCTCCTCTTAAGAAATACTCACATTGGTACAGTATATGTGAACCCAACAGGGTGGGTTCTTAAAAAACAAAAATTCGAGCTGCTTTCCCCGAAATATGGGGGATTTTCTTGACCTCAACGGCAAAAACGCTATAATCAAAGATAACGTCCCGATTTTTCGGCCGCCGCCGTTTCTTAAAAGGAGATACAGCCATGAATATTAAAGAAGAATCCCTGAAAAAGCACTATGAATGGAAAGGAAAAATCGAGGTGATTTCCCGCGCTCCCATCCGCACCCGGCAGGACCTTTCCCTCGCCTACACCCCCGGAGTGGCCGAGCCCTGTCTGGAAATCCAGAAGGATTACGAAAAGTCCTTTTCTCTGACCCGCCGCAGCAACCTGGTGGCGGTCATCACCGACGGCACCGCCGTCTTAGGGCTGGGCGACATCGGCCCCGAAGCCGGTATGCCGGTCATGGAGGGCAAATGCGCCCTGTTTAAGGAATTTGCCGGCGTGGACGCGTTTCCCCTCTGCATCCGTTCCAAGGATGTGGACGAGCTGGTGCGCACGATTTACCTGATTTCCGGCAGCTTCGGCGGTATTAACCTGGAGGATATTTCGGCTCCCCGCTGCTTTGAGGTGGAGCGACGCCTCAAGGAATTATGCGATATCCCCGTGTTCCATGACGACCAGCACGGCACCGCCGTTGTGGTGGCGGCCGCTTTTCTGAACGCGCTGAAAGTGGTGAAAAAAGACATCGGCAGCGTAAAAGCTGTCATTAACGGGGCAGGCTCCGCCGGAATCGCCATTTCCAGGCACCTTCTGAACCTGGGGCTGAAGGACTTGACTATGGTAGACCGCTTCGGCATTATCTGCAAGGGCATGGAGGAATTAAACCCCGCTCAGGCCGGAATGGCGGAAATCACCAATCTGCGCCGCCAGAAGGGCACGCTTGCCGACGCGGTCAAGGATGCCGACGTATTCTTTGGGGTATCCGCCCCCAATGTGCTCACCCCCGGGATGGTGAAAACCATGTCTCCCGGCCCCATTGTTTTTGCCATGGCAAATCCCACCCCCGAAATTATGCCTGATCTGGCCAGAGAGGCGGGCGCCGCAGTGGTGGGCACCGGCCGTTCCGATTTTCCCAACCAGATCAACAACGTGCTGGCTTTCCCCGGCATCTTCCGCGGTGCGCTGGACTGCCGGGCCCGCATCATCAATGAGGAAATGAAGGCAGCGGCCTCCCACGCGCTGGCAAACCTGGTAACGGAAAATGACTTAAGCGCCGAGTATATCCTGCCCGACGCGCTGGACAAGCGCGTGGCGCAGGCTGTTGCGCAGGCTGTAATGGACGCTGCCTGTAAAACCGGTGTTGCAAAGATATAGCACTTTTTAAAACCCAACACCGCGGAAATTTCTGCAGCGCCGGGTTTTATTTATTGCTATTTTTAAAAAACAATGGTAATCTGAGGTAAAGCAAAAAGGTAGGGGGCAGCAGGAATGGCGGATAAGCTGGACTATAAAAAAGAATATAAGGAGCTTTACAGCCCCAAGAAGAAACCGGACGTCATCGATGTTCCCGAAATGGTTTTTATCACGGTGGACGGCAAGGGCGACCCTAATACCTGTGCCGCCTATAAAAACGCCATGGAGGTTTTATACGGCCTGTCCTATTCTGTTAAAATGAGCAAAATGAATGGTACACAGCCTGAGGGCTACTTTGAATACGTGGTTCCCCCGCTGGAAGGGCTTTGGTGGGGAGAGGGCGAATATTTTGACGGTGTCCATATCACCGATAAAAACAGATTTTGCTGGACCTCCATGATCCGGCAGCCGGAATTTGTCACACAGGATGTGTTTGAGCAGGCCAAAGCCGCTCTGGCAAAAAAGAAGCCGGAGCTGGATTTATCCACCGCGCGTCTTGTAAAATATGTCGAGGGGCTGTGCGCCCAGATCATGCACACAGGCCCTTATGACGACGAGCCTGCAACGATTGAAATACTGGAGAAATTTATAACCGAGGCAGGGTATCAGAACGACATATCGGATTTCAGGAAACACCATGAGATTTATCTGGGGGATCCTAGAAAAACGGCTCCGGAAAAGCTGAAAACAGTGATCCGACATCCTATACGCTTAAGATAAAAAAGAGAAGGCAGTCAGGTTTGACTGCCTTCTCTTTTTACAGCACGAAACAAAATACCATGATAAAATGCAGCAGACTCCCCAGCAGGACAAACAGATGAAATATCTCATGAAAACCAAAGCCTTTTGGCAGGTTGGGCTTTTTGACTGCATAGATTACCGCGCCTGCCGTATAGGCCACTCCCCCGCCCATCAGCAGCGCAATTCCCGGTATGGGCATTGCCGAAAGGGACGGAAGATCCACGATGATGACCCAGCCCATGGCAATATATAAAACCGTGGAGAGCCAGCGGGGCGCTTTCATCCAGCAAACCTTCATGATACAGCCTAAAAGCGCAGCCGCCCACATGGCAGCGGTAAAAATAATCCCTTTCACAGGTGCAAAATATTTCAGCAGCAGGGGCGTATAAGTGCCCGCTATCAGCACATAGATCATGGAATGGTCCAGCTTGCGCAGAATGGCGACATGCTTTAATGGCGCATTGGAGTAATGATAGACACCGCTGGCCAGATACAGTGCAATCAATGAAAACCCGTATGCCAGGACCGCACCCAGAAGCACCGTTTCCCGGTCTGTAAAAAACGCCCATTTTATCAGCATCAGCAGTGTCCCGAAGACAGAAAATATCGCCCCCAGCACATGGGTATAGCTGCTGATAGGGTCCCTCGCCTTTTTAAAATATTCCGGCATACCGTTTCCTCCAAAATCAATAACTTTTTAATACGGTTTTAAAAACTATATTATGCTATTAATATTACCATATAATAAAATTAATTCAAGGGTTTTATTGAAATTTTTTGTAAAATGGAATACTATAAAAGGTAAGAAAACAGTACAAGGAAATAAACATGAGAGGACAGTGGATATGGAGACTTCCAAACAGGATTTTGCCAAAATTCTGGCCGATATTTTAAACGACGAGGATATTACCAATCAGGATATCCCTCAGATTGATTTATATATCGATCAGATTATTTCTCTGTTTGAAAGCAAGCTGGCCACCGGAAAAACCCGGGATAACGAAAAGCTGCTGACCAAAACCATGGTGAACAATTACAGCAAGGAAGGCCTGATTACCCCGCTTAAGGGGAAAAAATATGCTAAAGAGCAGATTCTGCAGATTCTTTTTATTTATTATCTCAAGCAGACCCTATCCATTCAGGATATCAAAAAGGTAATGCAGGGGGTTTCGACCGAGCTTTCGGGCGAACAGGCCGAGCAGGGTCTTATGCAGCTTAACGAAAGCTACACCCGCATTAAAACTTATATCCGCGAGCAGGCCCCCAGGCTTTTGGAAGCCATGTACCTTCAGAAGCAGTTTACGGTAGAAAACAAACAGGATATTATGCTGGCTTTGCTTGGCCTTGCCGCCACTTCCTCCTATATCAACAAAATGTCGCTGCAACTGGTGGATCTTTATTTTGACCAGACGGCGGAAAAATCTGCCGGCAAAAAAAGTGAAAAAGCCTAAACAAAATACGGCGGCGGCCGGACTGAGGGTCGGCCGCCGCCGTGCCGCTTTTATATTTTCCTGTTTTTGGCCGTAATAGCCGTGGCAGTTACGCTTTCTTTTACAGTGTTGTTTAAGATTACGAATGTTTGCGTTTCGGGGATATCAAGGTATTCGGAGAAACAGATACTCGACGCAAGCGGCATAAAAAGGGGGGACAACCTTTTCCTTATACATACCTCCGCATCTGCCGAGAAAATCGGCCAGAAGCTTCCGTA
>ENA-UOOK01001310-UOOK01001310.1-fermentation-metagenome-genome-assembly--contig:-NODE-1310-length-32744-cov-12.357613_pt1 | contig 32744 bp, 23 predicted proteins | sample MGYA00245777_ERZ724023 | MGnify/ENA primary metagenome ERZ724023 (study PRJEB28704, sample SAMN03018312) | fermentation metagenome | biome: anthropogenic terrestrial biome; feature: soil...
CCTGTGACCCCCTGCTTGTAAGGCAGGTGCTCTGAACCAGCTGAGCTATGCTCCCCTCTCTGATTTGAGGTTGCAAAAGTACAACCTTTTTTGATTACTACAAATTTTTTATTCTTTTTTTTGTTTTTTTATGACTCTTATTTATTCTTGTATTTCGTATTGCTTTAATTATTAAAGAATTAAACTATTTCTGATTTAATTAAAACTTGTCAATATTTATGTTTAATAACCTTATGTTTTGATTTTTCTAATTATAATTAGTACTTTTGCATGTTAATATTTAATCATAATTTTATCCGAAACAGAAGCTGTATGGGAAAGAAGTATCAGGAATACAAGCAACTTGATTTAACTGCAATAAATAAAGAAATTTTTAAGTATTGGGAAGAGAATAATATTTTTAACCAGAGTCTTAGTCTTAGCAAGGGAAGTCCAGAGTTTATTTTTTATGAGGGGCCTCCTTCTGCCAATGGTCAGCCTGGTATTCATCATGTGATGGCTCGTGCCATAAAAGATATTTTCTGCCGCTACAAATCAATGAAGGGTTTTCATGTTGCTCGCAAGGCTGGTTGGGATACTCATGGTCTTCCTGTGGAATTGGGCGTTGAAAAGAACTTAGGTATAACCAAAGAAGATATAGGAAAAAAGATTTCTGTTGATGAATATAACGAGGCTTGTAAGGCTGAGGTTATGAAGTATAAGGATATGTGGGATAATCTAACCAAACAAATGGGATATTGGGTAGATTTGGATAATCCATATATTACGTTTAAGAATGAATACATTGAAACTCTTTGGTTTTTGATTGGGGAGTTATATAATAAGGGTTTGCTCTATAAGGGCTACACAATACAACCATTTTCTCCAGCAGCAGGAACGGGACTTAGCTCTCACGAATTAAATATGCCTGGTTGTTATCGTGATGTTAAAGATACAACCATGGTTGCTCAATTTAAAATAAAGAATAGCGAATATCCAAATGCTTATTTCCTTGCTTGGACAACTACTCCTTGGACATTGCCGTCCAATACTGCTTTGGCGGTCGGAACAAATATTGATTATGTTTGGGTGAATACTTTTAACCCTTATTCTGCTGAGCCAATAATTGTATTGTTAGGAAAGCCTCTTTTGGGTTCCTTTTTCTCCGAAGAAGCAAAAGACTTACCAATGGAATACGCCAGCGGAGACAAGGTATTGCCTTATAGAATTATCAAAGAATGTAAGGGTAAGGATTTAATAGGTATAGAATATGAACAATTACTACCATGGGTTAAGCCAGGAGATGGGGCATTTAGAGTTATTGGAGGCGATTTTGTTACAACCGATGACGGAACAGGAATAGTTCATATTGCTCCTACCTTTGGTGCTGATGATGATAGGGTGGCAAAGCAAAATGGTGTTCCTCCATTGGCTCTTATTGATAATGAAGGTAAGCGTCAGCCAATGGTAGATAGGACAGGAAAATTCTACAAAATAGAAGACTTGGATGCAAACTTTGTTAAGGAAAATCTAAATATAGATTTATATTCTTTGTTTGCAGGAAAATTTGTGAAGAATGCTTATGATGCTAACTTAACTGAAAAGGATATGAGTCTTGATGTTGAAATAGCACTTTCTCTCAAACAAGAGGGTAAAGCCTTTAAGATAGAAAAGCAAACTCATAATTACCCTCATTGCTGGCGAACAGATAAACCAATTCTTTATTATCCTTTGGATAGTTGGTTTATTCGTACAACAGCTCTAAAAGATAGGCTAATAGAACTAAATAAAACAATTAACTGGAAGCCCGAATCAACAGGAACAGGACGTTTTGGCAATTGGTTAGAAAATTTAGTTGATTGGAATCTTTCGCGTTCACGTTATTGGGGGACACCTCTTCCAATTTGGAGAACAGAAGATGGAAAGGAGGAGATTTGTATTTCTTCGGTTGAGATGTTAAGAAATGAAATTGATAAGAGTGTAGTTAAGGGGTTTATGAATGAAAATAAATATGCTTCTAACGACTATAACTCTTTTGACTTACATCGTCCTTATATAGATGATGTAGTTTTGGTTTCGTCTAAGGGAGAAAAAATGTTTAGAGAAACAGACCTTATTGATGTTTGGTTTGATTCAGGTGCTATGCCTTTTGCACAGGTGCATTATCCTTTTAGTTGTACAAAAGAGGAGTTAAACAAAAGTTTCCCAGCTGATTTTATTGCCGAAGGAGTTGATCAAACACGTGGCTGGTTTTTTACTTTACACGCAATTGCAACCTTAGTATTTGATTCTGTTGCTTTCAGAAATGTTGTTTCAAATGGATTGGTTTTGGATAAAAACGGCAACAAGATGTCCAAACGCTTAGGAAACGCAATTAATCCTTTTGAAGTAATTGAGAAATATGGAGCTGACGCAACACGTTGGTATATGGTCTCCAATTCTCAGCCATGGGAAAATCTTAAATTTGATATTGACGGAGTTGATGAGGTAAGAAGAAAACTTTTTGGAACTCTTTACAACACTTATAGCTTTTTTGCTTTGTATGCAAATATTGATTCATTTGCTTTTGAAGAAGCAGAAGTTCCATTTAATGAAAGACCTGAGATTGATCGTTGGATTTTGTCGGAACTTAATTCTTTAATTGAAATGGTTGATGCTTCATATAACGACTATGAACCAACAAAGGCAGCAAGAGCAATAGGTAATTTTATTGACGAGTATTTAAGTAACTGGTATGTTCGTTTATGTAGGCGTCGTTTTTGGAAGGGAGAGTATTCTCAGGATAAGATTTCAGCATATCAAACCTTATATACTTGCTTGGAGGTCCTTTCTCAGCTTATGGCTCCAATAGCTCCTTTCTTTGCAGAGAAACTATTCCTTGACCTAAACAATATTTCAAACAAACATAAAGATACTAATAATAATCCAATTGGCTCTGTACATTTCACCCTCTTACCTAAGGCAAACCATACTCTAATTGATAAGGATTTGGAAGAAAGAATGCAATTAGCACAAAAGATATGCTCTATGGTTCTTTCGCTTAGAAAACGAAACAATTTAAAGGTTCGTCAGCCTCTTCAAAAGATTATGATACCAGCTTCAAGCAAGGAGTTTATCAATCAAGTTGAAAAGGTTAAAGAGCTTATTCTTTCAGAGGTAAATATAAAGGAGATAGAGTTTCTTTCTGCTCAAAACAATGTTTTGGTTAAGAAAGCAAAGGCAGATTTTAAGTCATTAGGTCCTAAATATGGTCAAAAGATGAAAGCTATTGCAAATGCTTTGAATTCTTTTAATCAAGAAGAAATTGCACTTATAGAGAAAGAAGGTAAGATAAGTATTGATATAGATGATAATAAAATTGAGTTACTGCTTTCAGATGTTGAAATCACAACACAAGATATTCCTGGCTGGGTGGTTATGAATGAAGGTTCGGTAACTATTGCTTTGGATACCACTATAACAGATACTTTACGTAAGGAAGCAATATCAAGAGAACTTGTAAACAGGATTCAGAACATAAGAAAAGAACAAAACTTTGATGTAATAGACTATATAATTGTAGAAATAGAGTATAATCCTCTTTTGGAAGAAGCAATAAATGAGTATTATAATTATATTACAGGAGAAACTCTAACAAAAGAATTATCGTTAGTTCGTAAGAACGATATTGAAGTTTATATCGGACAACACAACACAAAACCTATTTCAACGATAGATGTTATAGAAGGAGTAGAATTAGCAATTAATATTAGAAAAGTATAAAACCAAAATAAATTATTAAAATTATGGCAAAAGAAAATTCAGTTGATGCTGCAAAACTTGAAAAATTAAAAGTATTACAATCAACAATAGAGAAAATAGAGAAAAGTTATGGTAAAGGCTCCATAATGAAGCTTGGAGATAAACCAAAAGCAGATGTAAATATTATTCCTACGGGTTCAATATCTTTAGATATAGCTCTTGGGATAGGAGGTTTGCCAAAAGGAAGAGTAATTGAAATTTATGGGCCAGAGAGTTCGGGTAAAACAACATTAGCAATTCATGCAATTGCAGAGGCACAAAAAGCAGGAGGAGTTGCAGCCTTTGTTGACGCAGAGCATGCCTTTGATAGTACTTATGCAAAGAAATTAGGGGTTGATATAGATAATCTTTTTATTTCGCAACCCGATAATGGCGAGCAAGCTTTGGAAATAGCAGATAATTTAATCCGTTCGGGAGCAATTGACATTATAGTTATTGACTCTGTTGCAGCCCTTACTCCAAAGGCAGAAATTGACGGAGAAATGGGAGATAGCAAAATGGGACTTCAAGCACGACTTATGTCACAAGCTTTAAGAAAACTGACCTCAACCATAAGTAGAACAAATTGCTGTTGCATTTTTATCAATCAATTAAGAGATAAAATTGGTGTGATGTTTGGAAATCCTGAAACTACAACAGGAGGAAATGCACTTAAATTCTATTCATCTGTTCGTTTGGATATACGCCGCAAGGAAGCAATAAAGGAGGGAGACCAAAATATAGGTAACAGAGTTAAAGTAAAAATTGTTAAGAATAAATTAGCACCTCCTTTCCGTCAAGTAGAGTTTGATTTAATGTTTGGTCAAGGAATATCTAAGATTGGCGAAATAATTGATTTGGGTGTTGAAAACAATATCCTCAAAAAGAGCGGTTCGTGGTTCAGCTATGGAGAAACTAAACTTGGACAAGGAAGAGAAGCTGTCAAACAACTACTTTTAGACAACGAAGAACTCACCCAAGAGCTTGAAGCACAAATACGCCAAGCCTTAAAGTAGTAGATGAAAATACAAATAAATCAGTTAAACTCTAAGAGTTTAGGTTTTGATTTTAACCATAAAATCATCACTGATTGTTTAAAGGAAGTAAATTCAGATGTCTTATCAATATTTCCCGAACTCTCAGTAAGTGGCTCAGTATTGTTTGATGCAACATCTTATAATAATGTATTCTTATCTTCGGCAGAGGTTTGCAATAAACTACTTGAACAAAAGAGAGATTTGATTTTTGGAACACCACTGACAATTGACCATAAAAAATATAATGCCTTAGTGATGGTTGAAGAAGGTGAAATAGTTGCCTTTTCAACCAAGAAAAACCTGTCTTCTTTTGACATAGGCTTCGACCAAGGAGAAGGAATAGAGCTTGTGAATTATAATAATAAGGTTGTTGGCTTTGGCTTTTTGGAAGATTTAGCAGAGTTTGTAGAAACTAAGACCCAAACAGACCTACTTGTAATTTGCTCTAATTCTCTTTTCCATAATAACTCTCAAACAGAACTTTTAACAGAATTAATCCTTTCTGCAAGAAAACTCAAAACAACATTAGTCTTTTGCAACAGAGCAGGAGCTGAAGGAGGATATGTTTTTTCAGGAGGTAGCTCAATCTTAAATCAAAAGGGAGAACTTTGTGCATTGTTTTCGGGCTTTAAGTATTATTCCCAATCCTTTGAAAGCTCTATTTTAAAACCTATTGTTCAGAATCCTTCCTCACAGCTTCAAAACCTCTATGATGCTCTTACCATTGCAATAAAAGATTATTTCAATAAGAATGGAATAAAAAAAGCCATTCTTGGACTTTCAGGAGGAATAGATTCTGCCCTTGTTGTAGCTCTCGCTGTTAGAGCCTTAGGGAAGGAAAACGTTATTGGTTTGCTTATGCCTTCGGAATATTCCTCAGAACATTCAATAAAAGATGCCTTAGACTCAGCAGAAAATTTAGGAATAGAACATTATTTACTTCCAATTAAGGACTGCTTTGACCAGTGTAGTAAAATATATAACCAAACTTTGCCCAACCAAAGTTTTAACGTTGCAGACGAAAATCTTCAAAGCCGTTTGAGAATGGTTAGCTTGATGTGGTTTGCCAACAAAATGGGAGCAGGCTTGCTAAATACAACAAATAAATCAGAGGCAGCAGTTGGCTATGGAACAATATACGGAGATACCTCAGGAACTATTTCAGTGTTAGCAGATGTTTACAAAACTCAGGTTTGGGAATTAGCAAAGCATATCAATAATGAGTGGTTGAGCACCAAAAATACATATTCCCAACTCCCTATTCCTTACAATTCAATTCAAAAGACTCCTTCTGCAGAGTTGCGTCCTGGTCAAAAAGACACCGACTCCTTACCCGATTACCCTATATTAGACAGAATATTAATAGAACATTTAGAGAAGAAGAAAACCTTAGAGGAGATTGAAGAGGTATTCGAAAGAGAAGGATTAAATGTTGAAAAAGCAATAATAGAAAAAGTAATAAGATTAGTTAAAATAAATGAATGGAAACGCCGTCAGTGTCCAACACCTGTTAAAGTAAGCAAGTATTGCTTTGGGCTTGATATTAAATTTCCTATATCCTAAATAAATTATGAGCGATAGTATTAAACACGAATGCGGAATAGCATTGCTAAGGTTATTAAAGCCATTGGACTATTACGAAAAAAAGTATGGAAATAAGTTCTGGGGCTTAAACAAAATGTATCTTTTAATGGAGAAGCAGCACAATAGAGGTCAAGATGGTGCAGGCTTAGCTTCGGTTAAGTTTAACACAGAACCTGGTGCTCCATACATACACATAGAAAAGAGTAATAGCAATACGCCAATTCAAGATATAATAACAAGAGCCTTTGCCAACGAAGGATTCATTGGAGAGCTGTATCTGGGACATCTTCGCTATGGAACATTTGGGAAGAACGAAATAGAAAATCTTCACCCTTTCCTTCGTGAGAGCAATTGGAAAACACGTTCAGTTATACTTGCAGGCAATTTCAATCTAACCAATATAGACCAAATGCAGGAGAAATTGGTAGAGCTTGGACAACACCCTGTGAAGAGTGCCGACACAGCAGTAATCTTAGAGAAGATAGGACATTTTGTAGATAAAGAAGTAGAAACCATATTCCGCCAATATAAAGATCAAGGAATGGACAATATGTCAATCACACATAAGATTGCAGAAGAAATAAATATAGGGAAAATCCTTCAACAATCATCAAAACGTTGGGATGGAGGTTATGTTATGGGAGGAGTATTGGGTCATGGAGATGCCTTTGTGTTAAGAGACCCAAATGGAATAAGACCTTGCTTCTACTATTATAATGATGAATTTGTTGTTGCAGCATCGGAACGTCCAACAATTCTCACCGCATTAAATATGCAAAGAGATGATGTAAAAGAACTTGGATGTGGAGAAGCTCTAATAGTAAAACGAAATGGCGACATAAAGATTGAACAAGTTATAGCCCCATCGGAGAGGCCTGCAAAATGCTCTTTTGAAAGAATATACTTCTCTCGTGGGACCGATTCTTCAATATATGAAGAAAGAAAACGATTGGGAGGCAATCTAAGAGAAAGTATCTTAAAGGCCATCAACTACGACCTAAACAACACCATAATATCCTATATCCCCAATACAGCTTCCGTTGCTTTTCAAGGCTTAGCACAATCGTTGAATGAATACATAAACCAAAAGAGAATAAGTAAGATAATAGAGGGTCAAGAAAAAGGCAAACTAACAGAAGAAAGCCTTCAAGAAATCTTTAAACAAGACTCCCTAAGACGCGAATACCTTGTTGTTAAAGACGTAAAGATGAGAACTTTCATTACCAACGACAACGATAGAGATGATATGGTAGCCCATGTTTACGATGTAACCTATGGACAAATCAAAGACTATGTTGATAACCTTGTGGTGCTTGATGATAGCATAGTTAGAGGAACAACCCTTAAACAAAGCATTATTCGGATATTAGATAGGCTCAATCCAAAGAAAATAGTTGTTGCCTCTTCTGCCCCACAAATACGTTATCCTGATTGTTATGGTATAGATATGTCAAGGATGACAGAGTTTATTGCCTTTAATGCAACCATAGATCTTTTGAAAGAAAGAAATCTGACGCATATAATAGATGAGGTTTATCAAAAATGTAAGGCACAAGAACGACTTCCAAAAGAAGAAATTATAAACTATGTGAAAGATATCTATAAACCATTTACTACTGATGAAATAACAGCACGCATAACCAAACTTCTTACCCCTGAGGACTGCAAGGCAGAAATAGAAATAGTCTTTCAAACCATAGAAGGCTTACATAAGGCATGCCCAAACCATACAGGCGATTGGTATTTCACAGGAAATTACCCTACCCTTGGAGGAAATCGTATTGTTAATCAAGCCTTCATTAACTACTACGAGGGAAATGGCAAAAGGGCATACTAATAGCCACTACTCTCTTTTGAAGATAATTTTTTAGAATCAAAAGACAATTTATTATCTCTTGATTCTAAAAAATTGAAATCAAGAAAGAGTATTTAGATACTTATTTAAAGTTTTCTGATAATAATTCAAACTCTTTCTTTGCTGAAAAGCCTTTATAGAGTATCCTATAAACAGCATCTGCAATAGGAATTTGAGCATTATGTTCCTTATTAAGCACGTGAATACAATTGGCTGCGTAATATCCTTCGGCAACCATACGCATTTCCAATTGAGCAGAACTAACCGAATAGCCCGAACCTATCATTTGTCCAAAGGTTCTATTTCTGGAATGTTGCGAGTATGCCGTTACTAATAAATCACCAAGATATGCTAAATTATTTACATTTCTCTCAGGCATAGGTGCACAAATTTCTAAGAAATTATCCATCTCTTGCAATCCATTGGCAACAACCACACTTATAAAATTATCCCCAAAGCCTAAGCCCTTACAAATACCAACGGCTAAGGCATAGATATTTTTCAATATTCCAACATATTCTATCCCTTCCATATCGGAAGAAGTTGTAGTATTAACATACCTACACTTAAACTTATCGGCAATATGTTTAGCTAAAAGAGAATTTTGAGAGCCTACGGTCAGATAGGTAAGGTTTTCCTTTGCAATTTCTTCGGCATGAGAAGGCCCACTTATTACTGCCTGATTGGCATAAGAAACTTGATAGGTGTCTCTTAGGTATTGAGCAACTATTTGATTTGTTTCTGGAACAATTCCTTTTATTGCTGAAATAACACTCTTGTCTTTGAAGTCTTCGGGGCTTAATTCTCTGATAGAGCGTGCAAAGAATGCCGAGGGGATAACAAAAAGAAGATTATCGGCTGTGCCGATAACCTTCTTTATATCATTAGAAACTTTTATTTTATTAGTATCAAGTTCACATTGGCTTAAATAGAGGGGATTGTGATTGTACTTTGTTACTCCTTCAACAATTTCTTCTTCTCTTACCCACCAATATACCTTTTTATGTGTTTCAGAGGCAATCTTTACAATTGCTGTTGCCCAACTACCACTTCCAAATATTGCAATCTTCATTTCTTATGTCTTATAAACCTAATACTTTCTTTCCTTGTTCAAAGCGTATGTCTTTTGGAATATTAGCTCCATTGATTTTGTCTAAGTCTTTTTGAAGAGCAGGACGTATTACACCATTCTCATTATTATAGTTGGTTGCATAGTTAATATCTCCTTCTCCTTCAACCTTAATAATAAGTGCTACCCAACTATCCATAGCTTGCTTTGCTTTTGCAAAATCAATTACATACTTACCTTCACTATTGCGAACAAAAACACCATTGTCTTCAAAATAGTTAAAGCACATCATATTTGCTTTTCCATGTGCTGAGGCTGCACCAAAACGAACCGAACGTAAAATACCAGCAATAAAGGTTGCATAAGCATCTTCTTGGGTAATATTTGTAATCTCTCCCTTTTCAATTAAGGAGGTAACCATATAAAGTCCTAATATATCAGCTTTTGCTTCTTCCCAAGCAGAATATTGATTGCCTAAGGCCTTTCTAACAGAGCCTTTTCCGTTAATAGTATTCTTTATGCCCAAACCGTGAGCCACTTCGTGGAAGGTAACATTTGAGAAAAAGGCATCAAATTTAATGTTTCCTAATTGCTCTTTAACCATAATTTCATTTGCAATTGGCATAAGGATTTTATCAAACTTAGCCTTCATAGCATTTTTCAATTGAAGGCGTCTTGCTCCTTTTTTGAGTTGTACCTTTTCGTCATTAGGTAGGTTAATAGCAATTGTTTTGCTTCCTGCATTACAATCACCTCCATAGAATATAACATCATAAACATTCAAATCAGAATCAGTTCCAGGTATTTCCTTTTTAAATTTTGCTTCAACAGGAAGTTCCTTTTGCAATTGAGGAAGCATAGCAGTAAATTTTGCTAAATCCTTACTCCATTTGTCGTCCTTAACTAAAATAAAAGCTTCATATGCTGCCTTTGACCCAAAGCGGCGATCTTCATAGTTTTCTATTGGTCCAACAACAAAATCAAGTTTAGACTCCTTCATATCCATCCACGCCATATCTGAGGCAAAGTAATCGTCTGTTTGGAAAGCTTTTCTTCTTTCAGTAAGATAAGTTTTCAATCCTTTGTCTTCCGCCAAAGTAATTGCCTTTTCCATTAATGCATCAACCTTTGCCAATTCTTCCTTATACTCTTCTTTGTACCATTTTACAACAAGTTTTCCTTCATTATCGCGACTGATAATTGTATAAAGATTATCCTTGTTCTTATCTTTTAAATCATTATATTCTTTGTCAGTCATATCAATTGGGTAGAAATTAGCTCCCTGAGGCTTTTCTCCAAAACCAGCAGCAAAAGGCTTCATTCCATCAAGTCTTTCCCAAGGACCATAGTTTATCATTGCAAACTCTCTTGTAGCCTCATCAGAGATAGTATCCATATCAGCTTTGTTACCATAAGCCTGTTTCCAGAATAAATCATCCATTATTTGGCCAATTTCAAGGAAAACTCTAATTAATTCCTTTTCATTTGCACTTAGGTGAGAAAGGTCTGTCTGCAATTGTACCATTGCAAATTCATCAACTTTTTCTTGCATAGGGCTTTTTGTTTCTTCTTTTTTTGTTTCTTTCTTTTGACAACTTGCAAATCCAAGAATACAGATTGCAAGGCAAATGTACATTAGTTTTTTCATTTCTTGTTATTATTTATGTTTATAATTCATATATTTCAGCTTGCGAAAATATAAACTTTTTCTCATATATAAAAGTTTTAAGGCTTATGTTTAAGAAAGGAAACCTCAAACATAAGCCTTAAAACAAAAGTCTTGAAAGGTCTTTAAGCCTTTATGACCAATAATACTTTTGAGAAATTATTATCTATTTATTAATAGTAATTTTCTTTGTAACAACTCCATTATCGGTACAAACCTTAACGAAATACATTCCATTAGATAAATTAGAAGTATTAATTTCCATTGTAGTTTGACCAGCTCTAAGTGATTTTGTTCCTAATTCAATTACATTTCTTCCCATTAAATCCATCACTTGAATAGTTGCATTTGAACTTTGAGCCAAATTAATATCTAATGTAGCAATGTCCTTTACAGGATTAGGATAAATATTCATAGAAGTGATAATTCCATCAATATCTTCTAAGCCGATAAGTGATGTAATATTAATAGGTCTTTGTTCTTTTGATCCAAAAGCACCATTAGATTGACCTATTATAACTCCATCTCTACCTACTAATTTATAGTTCCCACCAGGATTATTGCCTAAAAGACCATCTCCCCAGTCGTCTGTGATTGTAAATATGTAACAACCTTTTTCAGTAAAATTAAATGTAACAGTATCAAATCGGTATGCCCCATCTTGATAAGGTCCACCTTGTTTAATTATGTTTCCATTTACATCTGAAATATTCCATTTTGTTTCACTTCCATATTTATCTGTTTTAAGATATAATGTTACATCTCCTTTAGCGTCTTTTGAAGGCTGAGGAGTTTTAAGATAGCCATAAAATGCTCCTCCATACAATTCAGCTGAATTTGCATTAAGGTCGCTTGAAGCTGAATTTAATTCAGATATGTAGGCAAAATAACCTTTAACAGAATTATTATAAGGAACAGTTAAGTCAGGAAGTAATATGTCTGCTATTGCTCCTGCGTTTATTGGAGTAGTATATGTGACGGAAAGAAAGTCATTAGTATTTATTTCTTGATACTTAACTACAACATTATTTATAGGTTCATTACCCTCATTCTTTAATTTAAATGTTAAAATTGCATCTGTTGTGCCCGAACAATCAGAAACATTGGAAGAAGCTTGTAATACAGCGAATATCTTATTATTAACTTCATTTGTATATTCTCCCCAATTCATTTCTGCAGATGCTCCAGTATAAATCTCTTGGGTATTTTTTGCAATAAATGCAACAACATGAAGATCTTTCAAAATCAAAGGGATATTATTTATATGTTGAGGTAATTCGTAAACATATCTTTTTGAAAAGAATGTTCCTGAATTGATAACAGCTCCATTCCCAACCAAAGGATCTCCGTATTGATTAGAAAATAGATGGCGTAGCATATGCATATGTAGGTATTGACCATTAACAACTTGAGTAGGATTGCTTGTCATACTCGCCTGAGGACCAAATATACTATCTTGCAATAATGCAACATTAAGCATATTTATGTTAGTTGTTGCGTCGCCTGTATAATAAATTTCAACATCAACGGTAATTATTCTTGTTATAGTATCTATATAGGCTTTAGATGCAACATTCACAAATGAAGGTTCCCCCATTACAATGCCTGCAGCTTGTGGCCAATTAGATCTATAAAGGTCTGTAACTGCTCCTGAAAAAACTCTACGGTTAATAGTTCCTGCTGGATAACCTGATAATCCTGTTTGAGCAGCGAGAGCATCTCCCCAAATTGTTTTAAAGTTAGGATTATTAGGTGCAAAAGGACCTTGATGAATATTAATTATAGAAACTCTTCCTGGGTTTGCAGCAGCAATCTCATTTGCTATTCTATGTCCATCAGGACAATAGCCACAATTTACTCCTGTATATTCTTCCAGAACCACATTCTTATTAGAAGGTGTTGTTGAAACAAATGTTGGTTGAGCCATAGCTCCAAAAGCTAAAAAGCTACCCAACAATAATAAAGTAATCTTTTTCATGTTTGTTTTGTTTTAATTTGTATTATATTATGTTATAACTATTTTTCAATGTGCAAATGTATAAATAAAATTATGACTTCCAAATTAAAATGAAGTTTTTTTTGAAAATCTTTCAAGCGGCTTTGATATTTAGATAATTATAATGAGAGAAAATAATACACAATCACTTTTTTATGTAAGAGATATGAGTTCTTCATAGATAAAGATAATTAATTAATCTCTTTAAACCTTAGTTATAACGAGATTAAAACAACGCTTTGATAAACTCAAAACCCTATTTTCACGACCCTTAAACGAAGAGTTTATGAGCACGAAATGGCATTTCGTGCTCATAAAGATTAGGTTTTAGTGTCGCAAAAAGGCTGTTTTGAGCTCATCAAGACTAATAATTAACTTGTCTTTAATAAGGTTTAAGGATTATAATCTCAAAATAGCATGAAATATTTTGTAGTTGTGTTGTGAATATGAATGGAGAATATTTTTTTGAACTTAAAAAATAATCCTAAGCAAAAGGAAAAAGAGCTTAGGATTATTGAAAGAAAGTGTCCTCGCGGGGATTCGAACCCCGGACCCATTGATTAAGAGTCAATTGCTCTGCCAACTGAGCTACGAAGACCTAAAACTAAGGTTTAGTTTTGAGTTTGCAAAGATATTCTTTTTTCTTATACAGACATATTTTTTCTTTATTATTTTTTAGATTTTATGTCAATTTTATTGTATCTTTATATGATTTTTATTCCTTTTTTATCCAATTTCATAATATTTAATTTCCCTCATATCTTGTGATTTAAAGGAATTTTTTGGTTTTTTTCTTTTAAAATTCGTTCATACAAATAAAAATGTTTAACTTTGACCCCTCTTTTTAAGGGAAGAAAATAGTGAATTTATAAAATTAATTATCGTAAAAACATTTTGAATTTATGACTGGATTAAACGTATTATTACAAGCAGCTATGGATTTAGCTCCTTTGGCTTATGGTTTGGCTGCAATTGGTGCAGGAGTGGCTGCAATTGGTGCAGGAGTTGGTATTGGTAATATTGGACGTTCTGCTATGGACGCAATTGCTCGTCAGCCTGAGGCCTCTGGCGATGTTCGTTCTAATATGATTGTTGCTGCTGCTTTGGTGGAAGGTGCTTCTTTGTTCGCAATTGTAACTTGTTTATTAATTGTATTTATGAAGTAGTAAGCTCTTTACAATTAATGAGAGCTTTTATCTAAGAAATTTTTAATTTAATTTTTATGGGACTTATTACTCCTGGGCTGGGTCTATTATTTTGGATGACGTTAGTATTCCTAATATTACTATTTATATTAGGGAAGTTTGGGTGGCCTGTTATTTCTAAAATGATTAATGAAAGGGAAACTCTTATCCAAAATTCATTAGACGAGGCTCAAAAGGCAAGACAAGAGATGCAACAACTTCAATTCAATAATGAAGTTTTGCTAAAACAAGCTATGGAGCAAAGAGATGAGATATTGAAAGAGGCTCGTCTTTTGGGGGAAGAGATTAAGGAAGAGTCTAAAATAAAGGCTCAAGAGGAGGCTCAAAGAATTGTGGCTTCGGCTCGTGAGAGTATCAATTATGAAAAACTTCAAGCTATGACCGAGCTCAAAAACCAAATAGCTCAATTCTCAATAGACATTGCAACAAAGGTGTTGGAGCAAGAGCTTTCAGATAAAGATATTGATAAGAAAATTATTGAAAAAAGAGTTTCTGACTTCAATTTTAATTAATAAGAAATATGAGTTCAAGTATTCTTTCTTCTCGTTATGCTCGTTCGCTTTTTGATTTGGCAAAAGAGATGAATTTACTGGAAAAGGTAAATAATGATATGTCTTTTGTGAAAAAGGTGTGTAATGAGAATGCTATTTTAAATGCCATTATGAAGAATCCTAATATAAATATTGGCAGTAAGAAGGGCATAATAAAGGATATATTTGAGTCTAAGATAGAGAAGATTTCATTGGATTTCATTATACTTTTGGTTCAAAAGCGTAGGGTTGTTTTTCTTAAAGAAATAGCTCAGGAGTTTCAAGTTATTTATAATGATTATAAGGGAATAAAGGTCGCAACTTTAATTGTGGCTAACCCAACAACAAATGAAATTAAAAACAAGATAATTGCAATATTTGAGAAAGAATTAAACTGCAAGATTGAATTAATAGAGAAAATAGATAATTCAATTATAGGTGGTTTTAAGATAATTGTTGATAATAAGGTTTATGATGCTTCGGTTTTAAATCAATTATCAATATTGAAGAAATCATTTGCAAAGAATTTATACGAAAAGGGATTTTAATAAGAAAGAGATATGGTAGATATTAAACCTTCAGAGGTTACAGCGATATTGCGTAATCATTTATCTGATGCCAATTTAGAGGCTTCATTAGAAGAAGTAGGAACTGTTCTTACTGTTGGAGATGGGATTGCTCGTGTTTACGGATTAAATAATGCTCAAAGTGGGGAGTTAATAGCTTTTGACAACGGAGTACAAGGCATTGTTCAAAACTTAGAGGAAGATAATGTGGGCGTTGTTATTTTGGGAGATAGTGAAGATATTAATGAAGGAGATATTGTAAAACGTACTAATAAAATTGCTTCCATTAAAGTGGGAGAGGGTTTGGTTGGTAGGGTTATTAATACTGTTGGAGAGCCGATTGATGGTAAAGGAAATATTGAAGGGGAGTTATTTGAAATGCCTTTGGAAAGAAAAGCCCCTGGAGTTATTTTCCGTCAGCCTGTTAATGAGCCTTTACAAACAGGGATAAAAGCAATTGACTCCATGATACCTATTGGAAGAGGACAAAGAGAGTTAATTATTGGAGACCGCCAAACAGGTAAAACAGCAATAGCAATAGATACTATAATAAATCAAAGAGAGTTCTATGACCAAGGAAAGCCTGTCTATTGTATATATGTAGCTTGTGGTCAGAAGGGCTCAACCATTGCCAATATAGTTAGGACATTAGAAGAAAAAGGAGCAATGGAATATACCATTGTTGTTGCAGCCACAGCTTCCGATTCTGCAACGCTTCAATTCTATGCCCCTTTTGCAGGAGCTTCAATTGGAGAGTTTTTCCGTGATACAGGAAGGAGTGCATTAGTTGTTTACGATGATTTATCCAAACAAGCCGTTGCTTATCGCGAAGTTTCTCTTCTTTTACGTCGTCCACCAGGACGTGAAGCATACCCTGGTGATGTGTTTTATCTTCATTCAAGACTTTTGGAAAGAGCTGCCAAAATCATTAAAGAAGATAGTGTAGCAAAAAATATGAATGATTTGCCAGAGTGTTTAAAAGATAAGGTAAAGGGAGGAGGTTCTTTAACAGCTCTTCCTATTATTGAAACACAAGCTGGCGACGTTTCGGCATATATTCCAACAAATGTTATATCAATTACAGATGGACAGATATTCTTAGAGAATAATCTATTTAATGCAGGCATTCGCCCTGCAATTAATGTTGGTATCTCTGTATCTCGTGTTGGAGGTAATGCACAAATAAAATCAATGAAAAAGATAGCAGGAACTTTAAAACTTGACCAAGCTCAATTTCGTGAATTGGAAGCTTTCTCAAAGTTTAGTTCAGACCTTGATGCAACAACCAAATTAGTAATTGAGAAGGGTAAGCGTAATGTTGAAATACTAAAACAAAAACAATACTCTCCAATGAAAGTAGAACATCAAATTGCTATTATTTGTTGTGGAGTTAAAGGTTGGTTGCAAAATGTTCCAACAAACAAAATACCTGATTTTGAAAAAGATTATCTCTTTACCTTAGAGCATAACCATAAGGAAATTTTAGAAAATTTGCGTAAAGGTATCCTTGATGATAATATTTTAAATTCTTTGGAGAAGATTGCAAAAGATAAGTCGGCTAAATATTCATTATAATGGCAAACTTAAAAGAGGTACGAAATAGAATAGCATCTGTTGGTTCAACAATGCAGATAACATCCGCAATGAAGATGGTTTCTGCATCTAAATTGCGTAGAGCTCAAAATTCTGTTGTAGCACTTCGCCCTTATTCAGCACTACTTTCTAAAATTATTTCTAACATAATGGACGATGAAAATGAACTTATGGAGAGTCCTTATGGAAGAAACGAGAAATTAGATAAAGTTCTTTTAATTGTTCTTTCTTCAAACAAAGGATTGTGTGGAGGTTTTAATTCAAACATAATTAAAGAAGTTAGAAAAAGAGTAGAACAAATATATCAACAAGACAAATATATCAAAGTAGATATAATGAGTTTTGGGAAGAAAACATCAGAATATTTATGTAGGAGTAAAGAATGTGAGGTGATAAAAACAGATGACGCTATCTGGGATAATCTTACATTTGAGAAAGTAAACCTCATTGCTCAAGAAGTAATGAAGTTATTTGTAAGTAAAAAATACGATAGGGTTGAAATAATATACAATAAATTTAAGAATGCAGCAACTCAAATAATATCTAACGAAGTATTCCTTCCGCTTAGTTCTCTTTCAGATAGTGAAAATAAAACGATAAACAAATTCTATATATTTGAACCTTCAAGAGAAGACATAATTCAGAATATTCTTCCCCAAGCCTTAAAAACACAGTTCTTCCGTTGCTTTTTAGATAGCTTTGCAGCCGAACACGGAGCAAGAATGACAGCAATGCACAAGGCAACAGACAATGCAGAAGGATTATTAAAAGAACTTAAACTTTCTTACAACAAAGCCCGTCAATCTGCAATTACTAACGAAATAATAGAAATTAGCTCTGCTGCCGAAGCATTAAACGGATAATTTTATGAGATTTGAAGTAGACTTTCTTGTTTTAGGTTCAGGAATTGCTGGACTTAGCTTTGCATTAAAAGTAGCTGACTATGGTAAAGTATGTATAATTACCAAAGATAATGCTTCCGAAAGTTCAACAAAATACGCACAAGGAGGAATTGCTGCCGTAATGTATTCCCCTGACAGCTACGAAAAGCATATTCAAGACACTTTAATTGCAGGAGCAGGAATTTGCGATGAGAAAGCTGTTAGGATAACAATAACAGAAAGCACTGAAAGAGTAAAAGAACTAATTAGATGGGGAACAAATTTTGACAAGAAGTCATCCGGTGCTTTTGACCTTGCAAGAGAAGGAGGTCATTCCGAATTCAGAATACTTCATCATCAAGATAACACAGGTTTTGAAATAGAGAGAGCCTTACTTGAAAGAGTTAAATCGCACCCAAACATAATAATAAAAGAGAAACAATACACAATAGACCTTATCACTCAGCACCATTTGGGAGAGGAAGTAACACGTCATAGGAAAGATATAGAATGTTATGGAGCCTATGTTTTAAACCAAATTGACAATTCAATAGACACTTATTTAGCAAAGTTTACCCTTTTGGCAACAGGAGGAAATGGGAATGTTTACAACACAACCACCAATCCAATTATTGCAACCGGAGACGGACAAGCAATGATACATCGTGCCAAAGGACATCTTGCCGATATGGAATTTGTTCAATTCCACCCAACCTCTCTCTATAATCCATTAGAAAAGCCTTCCTTTTTAATTACAGAAGCAATGCGAGGAGCAGGAGGAATTCTCAAAACAATAGATGGCAAGACCTTTATGGAGAAATACGACAAAAGAGAATCTCTTGCCCCAAGAGATATTGTTGCAAGAGCTATTGACAATGAGATGAAAGTAAGGGGTGATGACCATGTTTACTTAGATTGCAGAAGCATAAATAAGCAAGAGATTATAAATCATTTCCCAAATATTTATGCCAAATGTCTTGAAATAGGGGTCAATATAACGAAAGATATGATACCAGTTGTTCCTGCGGCACACTACTCTTGCGGAGGAGTTGTGGTAGATAGCTACGCCAGAACAACAATCAAAAATCTTTATGCCTCAGGCGAATGTGCCAGAACAGGACTTCATGGAGCCAATCGTTTGGCTTCAAATTCTTTGCTTGAAGCAATAGTATTTTCACATAGAGGAGCCTTGGACTGCATAAGTAGGCTTAAAAACGTGGAAATAAATACCGCAGTTCCCGATTGGAATGCCGAAGGAATGGTCTTGAATGAAGAGATGGTTCTTATCTCTCAATCGGTAAAAGAATTGCAGCAAATAATGTCAAATTATGTTGGAATAGTTCGTTCTGAACTTCGCCTGCAAAGAGCCTTCAATAGAGTAGGCTTAATATATACTGAGACCGAAGAGCTCTATAATCGCTCTGTTTTAACTCCAAAACTATGCGAGTTAAGAAACCTAATAGCCAATTGCTACCTTATAATAAAAATGGCTATGGCAAGAAAAGAAAGCGTAGGATTGCACTACTTGGTAAATAGTTAGCAGTTTATTTCTCAAATTTCTTGAATTTGCTGGCTCAGGGTTTTTATTAACAAATAGTTTTCCCCTAATTACAAATCTTATAATTCTTCTTTGGAAGACAACGTATTATTCCGTCAAGTTCAAGATTTAAAAGACAAGAAGCAATTATAGTAGGACTCAGAGCACAAGCAAAAGATATATCATCAATATTAATTTCGTCCTTACTTGCAATTATATCGTAGATTATCTCTTCGTGTTTTGTGAGTTTGGAAGGCTTCTTATGAATAGGTTCAGCTTGTTTTGGTAAAGCAATATCCCAATTCATTATCTGAATAATATCATTTGTATTATGTATTATATGAGCTCTTTGACTGCTTATTAAATAATTGCAACCCTCACTAAACTCATCGTTAATTCTTCCTGGGAGTGCAAAAACCTCTCTATCGTATTGGTTAGCTAAGTCTGCGGTAACCAATGAGCCGCTTTTCTTTGCAGCCTCCACAACTATAACACAATCACATAAACCTGCAATTATCCTATTTCTTTTTGGGAAATTATACCTCTCAGGCTTGGTTTTGGTCATAAATTCTGTGATTAAACCACCATGCTTTGTCATTTCCATTGCCAAATCTTGGTGTTCCTGAGGATAAATCATATCTAAGCCATGCCCCAAAACAGCAAAAGTTGGAATCTCTTCTTTCAAACTCCGTTTATGTGATATAATATCTATGCCATAAGCTAATCCGCTAACCACCGAAATACCATATCCCTTCAAATCATTAATAATCTTTTCGGTTAGTTCTTTCCCATACTCTGTTGGCTTTCTTGTCCCCACTATTGCAACCATACGTTTATTATTCAAATCTTGATTGCCTTGATAAAAAATGCAAATAGGGAAATCGTAAATCTCTAAAAGTCGTTTTGGATAGTCCTTATCCTTAAAGAAAAGGCAGTTAATACCATATTTTTCCATAAACTCCATCTCTTTTTCACACTTATCAAACATTCTTTTATTAATAATATCGTCTATGGTCTTTGTTTTGGACTTAAAAATCTTCTCCAAATTTGCTCTACTCTCATTAAAAAACTCTTCTGTTGAAGAATAAATATTCATTATCTCCTTTGCCGTAGCAGGACCTATACCGTGAATATTTGCAAAAGCAATATCGTAAATAGATGTCATAATTTAAAGCCTTTTTCAATGGTTTTTCCCAACAAAATTAGTATTTTATTTCTAATTAATCTCAATCGCATAGCAAATATACATTATTATCTTATTCTAAGATTAAGTTTTGTTTGAACCAAGATTTGATTCTAATTTTCTGAAACTTGATTCTAAATTTTTAAAACTTGATTCTAATTTTCTGAAACTTGATTTTAATTTTTTAGAATCAAATTCCAATAACTAAGGATATAAATTTTGCATCACAAAATAAGATGTATGCATTTGGAATTAATATTAAATGGAATTGAGATGAGGTAAATAAAGAGTTATTTTTGATTTGAGATTGAGTTTTAGGAATAATAATGTAATTTTGCATTATGAATAATGTTGTGAATAAGAAAAAAATTATAAACGATCCTGTTTATGGATTTATTAATATCCCTTCTGGAATTATTTTTGATTTATTAGAGCATAGTTATTTGCAACGTTTACGCCGAATAAAGCAATTGGGATTAAGCAATTTGGTTTATCCTGGTGCCGAACATACAAGGTTCTCTCATTCAATTGGAGCTATGTTTTTAATGAATCAAGCCTTAGATGTTTTAAAGCAAAAGCAAGAACCCATAACAAATGAAGAAACAGAGGCTTCCTTAATAGCAATTCTCTTACACGATATTGGACATAGCCCATTTTCGCATTGCTTGGAGCATTTCTTTTTTGAGGAATCACACGAAAAGGTTTCCTTAAAACTTATGAAAAGGATAGGGGTTTCCGATATGGTTGTTGATATATTTTCTAATAAATACTCAAAACGTTTTCTTCATCAATTGGTTTCTTCTCAACTTGACGTGGATAGGTTAGATTATTTAACAAGAGATAGTTTCTTTACGGGAGTTTCGGAAGGAGTAATAGGAACAGAGAGAATTATTAAGATGCTTGCTGTTAAAGATGATGAGTTGGTTGTTGAGCAAAAAGGAATTTATTCCATTGAGAAGTTTATTATTTCAAGGCGATTGATGTATTGGCAGGTTTATATGCATAAAACTGTTGTTGCCGCAGATATTCTCATTAGAACTATTCTCGAAAGGGCAAGAGAAATTCAAGCCAAAGGAATAGAAACTACTGAATTTATTTCTCCTTCGTTTGCTTATTTTATTAAGAATGGAACCAGAACTCTTGAAGATGATAAAGCCGTAGATTGCTTTGCTTTGCTCGATGATACGGATATTTGGAACGCAATTAAAGTTTGGTCAAAGAGCAATGACTTTATTCTTTCATATCTTTCGCAATGCTTAATCGATAGACGCTTAGGAAAGATACAAATTCAAGATAAGCCTTTTTTGGAGCAGGATATTGAAAAAACGATAGAAGAGTTTTACTCTTTGGGAAGCCTAAGTAAAGAGGATTTAAGCTCTTATTTTGTGTTGAAAGATGAGTTAGAGAATAAGGCTTATAGCTTTCAAGATGACAAAATAAATATTTTGTTTAAGAATGAAGAGGTTAAGGAAATATTTAATGCTTCTGACCAATTGGATGAAAGGTTTTTAAGTAAGGAAATTAAGAAATATTATTTGTATAAATTGCTTATTAAATAGCAATTAAGGGTTTATTTGTTGAAGTTTTTTACAAACTAATTTGTTTCTTTTATAACTAATTTGTACCTTTGACAAGTTTTTATCTTACATTTGAAATTTAATTTATAGAATAATTTAATGATGAAAAAGTATTTATTATTTGCAGTTTTGCTAACCATTATGTTTGGTTCGTGCAAGCAACGTCCAGCTAAGGAAGATATTATTGGTAAACCAGAAGTTGAAGTTAAAGATGGGAAGCTTACTCCTGAGGTACTTTGGGCTTTTGGAAGAATTGGAGATGTTTCAGTTTCTCCTGATGGGAATAAAGTTTTATTTACCGTAAAGTATTTTGATGTAGCTTCAAACAAAGGAAACTCCGAAATCTATTCAATGAACACTGACGGAACAGATGTTAAGCAGCTTACAAAATCTTCTGGTAGCGAATGGAATGCTGCTTGGAGTCCTAATGGAGAAAGAATAGGTTTTTGTTATGCCGACACTGATGGAGTTCAAATCTATGAAATGAACTTAGAAGGCAAGGATAGGAAGAAAATATCTAATGTTAAAGAGGGAGATATTGAAGGTTTTTCTTATTCTCCTGATGGGAAGAAAATCCTTTATATCAGAGCAATCTCTAAGAAAGATAAATATGCCTACTTGAAAGAAGGTTTAGATAAAACAACAGGAAGAATTAATGATGACCTTGCTTACAGACATTGGGACACATGGGTAGATAATATTCCTCAACCTTTTGTTGCGGATTTTGATGGTAAAGAATTAAAGAATGCAATTAACCTCTTGGAAAATACAGAATTTGAATCGCCAATGCGTCCTTGGGGAGGAATGGAACAATTAGCATTTTCACCAGATTCTAAGCAAATTATTTATACTTGTAGGAAGAAAACAGGAAAAGAATATGCTTTTTCAACTAATTCCGACCTTTATCTTTATGATATTTCCTCAAAACAAACCACAAATCTTACAGAAGGCATGATGGGTTATGACCAAAATCCAACCTTCTCTTCTGATGGGAAGTATTTGGCTTGGGAAAGTATGGAAAGAGATGGCTATGAGGCCGACAAAATTCGCCTTATGGTTATGGACTTATCCTCAAAACAAATCAAGGACTATTCAAAAGACTTTGACCAAAATGCAATTGGATTAAAGTTTTCTAAGGATAATAAAAGTATTTATTTCATTTCAGACTATCAAGGTAAAGATGATATTTATCAATTAACACTTGCCGACAATAGCATCAAGAAAATAACTAACGGAATCCACGACTATACTTCTGTAATGTTTGCAAAGGATAAACTTATTGGTACTAAGATGAGTATGTCGCAACCAATAGAGATTTATTCTGTAAATCCTGCAAATGGGGAAGAAAAAAACATTTCAAATATTAACAAAGACCTTTTAGCAAAAGTTAAAATGGGAGAAATAAAAGAGCGTTGGTTTAAGGCAACCGACGGAAAAGACTTGCATTCTTGGATTATTTATCCTCCTGATTTTGATTCTACAAAAACATATCCAACAATTCTTTATTGCGAAGGAGGACCTCAATCAACAGTTTCTCAATTCTGGTCTTATCGTTGGAATTTCCAGATTATGGCTGCTCATGGCTATATTATAGTTGCTCCAAACCGTAGAGGGCTTCCTGGTTTTGGTCAACAGTGGAACGAACAAATAAGTGGCGATTATGGTGGTCAATGTATGAAAGACTACTTAACTGCAATAGATGAAATGACAAAAGAACCTTATGTTGATAAAGAACGTTTAGGTTCTGTTGGTGCAAGTTTTGGAGGCTATTCTGTATTCTGGCTTGCAGGAAACCACAATAAGAGATTCAAATGTTTTATTGCTCACAACGGAATGTTTAATTTAGAACAACAATATTTGGAAACAGAAGAAATGTGGTTTGTAAATTGGGACTTAGGAGGAGCTTATTGGGATAAAAATAATAAAACAGCACAAAAGAGTTTTGCAAACTCTCCTCATAAATTTGTGGACAGATGGGATACTCCAATTTTAGTAATTCATAGTGAGTTTGATTATAGAATAGTTGCTTCGCAAGGAATGGCAGCTTATAATGCAGCACTCATTAAAGGAGTGCCTGCACGTTATCTTTATTTCCCTGACGAATCACATTGGGTACTTAAACCTCAAAATGGAATACTTTGGCAAAGGAATTTCTTTGATTGGTTAGACAAGTGGTTAAAACCAACAATTCAGGTCAAAGAATAATACTAAATAAAACCGCATTATATAAAAGCAATTAAATAATAAAAAATAAATAAAGCAAATGGAAATTATTGGAAAATTTTTAAAAGCCTTACCAGAAGTAACAGGCGAATCGCAGAGAGGACCCTGGGTAAGAGGAGGATTTGTAATAGAAACAGAAGAACAATTCCCAAAACAAGTAGCTTTTTCTCTTTGGGGAGAAGATAAGGTTGCAGTTGTTAGAACTATGCCTTTAAATACACAAATTAAAGTGTTTTTCTCTCCTGAATCGAGAGAGTTTAATGAGAAATGGTACACCGATTTGAGATGTTTTAGAATAGATACTTTTAATCCAATTACATCAGGCTTGCAACCTACAAGTGGTGAATCAACTTATGGAGCATCTACGTCAAAACCTCAAATGCCTACCTCTCAATCATCTTCTTCCACTATGCCGACAGAAGAGTATGGTTCTTTTAACAATATAGAGCCAGAGGCAGACAACGATCTTCCATTCTAAAAAGAATTTTAAGGTATAAGCCTTGAATTTAATCAAAAAAGACTTAGTTTTTTATAGAAAAAACTAAGTCTTTTGTTTTAAAAGATTTGACTTTATTAGATACTTATAAAGTCTTTTTCAAATAAGAATTTGACAACACATAAATCAATCCAAAAAAGAACGTTCCCATACTTTTTTCCAGCATTGATTCAAAAAGAAAACTAAATCCAATAAGACAAAAAATCATAAACAAAAAATACTCTTTTTGTTTTATCATTATAATCATTGGGATTAAGAACACAAGAATCAGAATAATTAATCCTACAAGTCCTAATGCAATTGTTGTTTGAAGAAATTGATTATGGGCATTATAATATTTACCAAAATCAGCATCATTATCTATGTAAAATTTATTTAATGTAGATTTTACATCACCCGTTCCAGCACCAAACACTGAACTTTGTAGAATTATTTTATGAGCATTTAAATCAACAAATTTACGTTGAGAACCTGTGTTTTTCTCTGCTTTTAATTCCACATTAGCATAATATTTATATCTATTATTAAATGCATCTAAATTAAAAACAAGAGTATAGAAAGCAATAATAAATAATAGTGATATTATAGCAAAAGACTTATTTTTCTCAACAAATAAAGCATCTGTAATAATGTATACATATGCCATAGTAATAAGAAATATTCCACTGGTAGAATTAAGAAATAAGAAAAATATTGTTATGATTAAAAAAGCAGTGTATTTTAATATATAGTTAATAAAAGGCTTTAAATTAAACAGCTTAACTAAGGGAGCTTTATATGTAATAATTAGTGATATCGCAGCAATTAACGCAAAATATGATGGCTGACCAGTTAAATTAACATAAGATATTTGAGGAAATATTGGGAGCTTATTTTGAATTGCAAAATTAATTCCAATTCCAAATCTAAATATAATGAATACTAACAATCCAATAATAATACTTACAAATGCAATCCAGACATATTTTTTATTTAAAATATTTTTAGGAATAAACATAAAAACTAGTGGGAATAATAATAACGGAAGTTTAACTTGTAAATCAAAGAATGCTTCATTTTTATCTGTTGAATATAAAACGCCAACAATATGTAGTAAATAAAAAAACAATAAAAGTAAGCTATTATCAAAATAAACATTCTCTTTTAAAGAATGAGACTTAGTTGAATAAGTTAATATAATCAATAAAATTAGGATTGTAAGAGAGAGAGATTTGAAAAAAGGAGGTAAAAAGATTGAGAAGCAAATAAAAATCAGAGAAATTACTATTGATTTGTCAATAAAAGTTTTAAGGATTTGTTTCATAAACAATGTTTTTACGATAAATGTATAAAACGAATTAAATGCAAATATACGCATTTTGAATATTATTTGTACATTTGTAAGTTGAAAAATAGGAATTACAGGTTAAAAATTAATGAAATGAAAGTAGTAATATTTGCAGGAGGAATGGGAACTCGCATATCCGAGGAATCGCATTTAAAACCAAAACCTATGATAGAGATAGGCTCTAAACCTATGCTATGGCATATTATGAAGATTTATTCTCACTACGGATTCAATGAATTTATTATTTGTTTAGGCTATAAAGGACAGATTATTAAAGAATACTTTTTAAATTATTTCCTTTATAACTCAGATGTAACAATTGACTTAGAGAGTAATAAATTAGAGATACATAAATCTTTTTCCGATAATTTTAAGGTTACTTTAGTTGAAACAGGATTAGAAACAAAAACAGCTGGCAGATTACAACAAGTTCAAAAATACATAGGAAACGAAACCTTTATGCTTACTTATGGAGATGGAGTGGCAGATATTGACTTGAATGCATTATTAGAATATCATAAACAAAAAGGGAAAATAGCAACAGTAACAGCAGTCCAACCTGAAGGAAAGTTTGGAGGAATGGAATTAGATGATAAAGACAATGTAACAGTTTTTAAAGAAAAACCAAAAGGAGATGGCTCTTGGATTAATGGAGGTTTTTTTGTTTTGGAACCAAAGGTGTTTGATTATCTTCAAGGAGATGTAAATAACATTATGTGGGAAGATGCTCCAATGGAAAATTTGGCAAATGATAATGAATTAAATGCATTCAAACATAGAGGTTATTGGCGTTGTATGGATGCATTAAGGGATAAAAATGATTTAGAACATGCTTGGAAAACTAATAATGCTCCTTGGAAGACATGGTAAAAGGATTAGAAATATACAGAGAAAAAAAGATTTTTATAACAGGTCATACAGGCTTTAAAGGGGCTTGGTTAGTAAAGCTTTTGTCTTTATCAGGAGCTAAAATAATGGGTTATAGTTTAGCACCAAATACAGAACCTAATCTTTTTTCTATCTTTGAAATAGAAAAACTTTGTAAAAGTATTATAGGAGATATTAGAGATAAAGAAAATCTAACAAAGCATATATTAGACTTTAAACCAGATTTTATTTTCCACCTTGCAGCTCAACCTATTGTTCTTGCCTCTTATGAAAGTCCTGCATATACTTTTGATGTTAATGTTATTGGTACTGCAAATCTATTAGAGGCTGTTAAGGTATTGAACAAACCAAATTTAAATACAATTATTATAACAACAGATAAGGTTTACGAGAACATTGAAAAAGACTATGCATATAAAGAAACAGATCGTTTAGGAGGTTATGATCCTTATTCTGCGTCAAAGGCTGCAACAGAAATAGTTGTATCGTCATTTAGGTCTTCTTTCTTTAATCCAAATAGTTTTGAAAAGCATAAGAATAAACTCGTATCTGTTAGAGCAGGGAATGTTATTGGTGGAGGTGATTGGGCAAAAGATAGATTGATCCCAGATATAGTAAGGGCAATAAATAACCAAGAGGAACTATCTATTAGAAATCCTAATGCAATTCGTCCATGGCAACATGTCTTTGAACCATTATGGGGTTATCTTTATGTTGGGAAGCTAATGAGTGAAGATAAACTAATTGAAGGATCAATTAACTTTGGCCCTTATACAAATGACACTTTAAAGGTTATTGACATGGTTAATGTTGCAATTAAAACTTGGCAAAAGGGTAGTTATAATTGTCCAGAGTTAAAGAGCACTCCACATGAAGCTAATTTGCTGAAACTAAGTATTGAGAAAGCAATCTCATTAGGATGGACTCCTCAATGGAATGCAACAAAAGCTCTTGAAAAAAGCATAGAGTGGTATAAAACTTTTTATGAAACTCCTAATAAAATTGAGCAGATTACAATAAAACAAATTGAAGAATATTTTAGAGAAGGATAAATAGGTTATAAGATTATGAAACTAATTAGCATTGTTTCTCCTTGCTATAATGAGCAAGATAATGTAGAAACTCTTTACAATGAGGTAAAGAAACAATTTGAATTATTGCCACAATATCAATATGAACATATATTTATTGATAATGCTTCCACTGATAACACAATTAAAATCTTAAAACAAATTGCAGAGAAAGATAAGAATGTTAAGATAATTATTAATTCAAGAAACTTCGGACATATTCGTTCTCCTTATTACGCAATGCTACAAGCCAAAGGTGATGCTGTAATTTCTCTGGTTTCTGATTTGCAAGACCCTCCTGAATTAATACCTACCTTGCTTAATAAATGGGAAGAGGGGTTTAAGATAGTTGTAGGGGTGAAGAAACAATCGGAGGAAAATTTCTTATTCTTTAAGATTAGAAAGATGTATTATAATTTAGTAACTAAACTTTCAGAAGTCCCGCTAATAAAAAACTTCACAGGATTTGGGCTTTACGATAAAGTTGTGATTGAGAATCTAAGAGAGATAAAAGATAATTATCCTTATTTTAGAGGATTGATTTGTGAGGTAGGATTTGAAAAGGCTATAATTGAATACCATCAACCAGTTAGGAAAAGAGGAATAACTAAGAATAACTTTTTTACCCTTTATGATATTGCAATGCTTGGAATAACTTCTCATTCAAAAGTTCCACTAAGGTTAGCAACAATGTTTGGATTTATAACTGCTTTTTTAAGTTTAATTGCTGCCATAGTTTATTTGATTCTCAAAATTATTTATTGGTATTCTATGCCAATGGGACAAGCACCACTTGTAATAGGATTATTCTTTTTCTCATCAATTCAGTTAATTTTTATTGGAATTATTGGGGAATATATTGGCAACATACACACTCATATCATGAATCGTCCATTAGTTATAGAAAAAGAAAGAATAAATTTTTAATATGAAAAGTAAGAATAAGAAAGGATTAGGGGTATCACAAAAGCATATAGATAACACTGGACATAAAATTGAGAGTGGTAATATCCCCGATATTAATCAATTAGGTGCCGAAAAATCAAAGAGCATTTGGAAGTATATCTTCTATGTTTTGGCAGGAATTAGCTTGCTATTACTTATTGTATTAAGTCAAGATGCTGGAATTTCTGGTGATGAATTTTATCATTACGAACAAGCAGAAAATGTATATAAATACTATTTTTCCGCAGGAGAAGACTCAACAGCCGCAGTAATAACAGAAAAATATAACCTACCATACTATGGACAAAGTGTTGATAATTTTGCATACTTTCTAACTCATACCTTAGGCATAGATAATTATATGGGTTGGCGACATGCAATAAACTCTATTATGGGTTGGCTTGCCATCTTATTTGTAGGCTTACTTGTAAAACATATTGGAGGCTGGAAAGCAGGAGTCTTTGCAATGATACTTATGTTACTATCACCACGTTTTATAGGGCATTCATTTAATAACTTGAAAGATCTTCCTTTGGCAACAGCAACAATAATGTCAATCTACTTTATTGTTAAACTCTTAGATGAGCTACCTAAACTTAGATGGAAAACTATGATTATGCTTACTCTTTCAATAGCTTTTGCAATAAGCGTAAGAATAGGAGGATTGATAGTAATAGGTTATTTTGCATTATTTGCCTTAGTATATTATATATGGAAACGACAAACATTAAAGAAAGAATTCATAAGAGTCTTGCTTTGGAGCCTTGGAATTGTAATTATTGCCTATATAATAGCTGTTCTTACTTGGCCATTTGCCCTAAAATCTCCGATAGATAATCCAAAAGAAACATTGGAGAATATGACTAAATTTGCAATTGCCCTTCGTCAGATATTTGAAGGAGAAGCTCAATGGTCGGATGTTCTTCCTTGGTACTATACACCTAAGTTTATTCTAATGACAATACCTTTGGTGGTAATCGCAGGCTTAATAACAGGACTTGTAATGATGTTCAAAAACAAGAAAAGATGGTTCTATTACTTTGTTTTAATCTTCACATTTGTATTTCCTGTCTTCTGGATTATTATTAATAAATCAAACGTATATGGAGGATGGAGACACGCCATATTTATATATCCTTCATTAGTAGCCTTCGCTGCACTTGGAATAAATGCATTAATTGATGCATTTAAAAGCAAATATATAAAAATAATAACTATAACAGCTTTCGGCGTCTTATGCATAAATCCAATAGCACATTCAATAAGAAATCATCCATACGAATACGTATATTTCAATGAGCTCTCAGGTGCAATGGATAAGGCTTATAGCAATTATGAGTTAGACTATTACTTCCATTCCCTACGAGAAGCATCGGAATGGGTAATAGCAAATGCGAAGAAAGACAACCTAACCAAAGGTGAAAAAATAGTTATAGGTTGCTGGCATCCCAAACCAATAGATTACTATTTCCGACACGATACCGCAAGATTTAAAACCACATTTATTAGATATAACGAACGAGGAGATACCGATTGGGACTACGCAATAATATGCAATACAGGTATTCCTCCCGAACAATTACGCAACGGAACTTTCCCTTTGAAGAATACAGTTTATGAAGTTAAAGTAGATAATAAGCCAATCTGCATAGTAGTAAAACGAGAAGATAAATCAGATTACGAAGCATTTGAACTCAAAAGTAAAGGATTAATCGAAGAAGCAATCCCTCTATATAAGAAAGCAATACTAAAAGATAAGCACAACGAAACCGCAATACTCAACCTTAGCGAGATATATTTAAGGAAGAATATGCCAGACAGTGTTGTAATGCTAACAGACAAAGCCCTTATGTTTAACCCAAAATCTGAAACAGCCAACTACTTTAAAGCCTATGCACTATTCATACAAAACCGCAACCATGAAGCCTTAATCTTATGCGATAAAATAATAAAAGACAACTTCAAATATCAAGGAGCCTACTCCTTAGCCGCCAATATAAAACTCAAAGAACAAGACCTCTATGGAGCAGAAACATATTTAAACGGATTAATAGCAATAGAAAGATTTGACCAACAAACCATGCAGCAACTCCTTGCAATATACCAAGCCTACGGATTAGATCAAAGAAATGCCTACGTAAAACTCTATTCCACCCTATCTGAACACTACAAAAAAGCAGGTAACAAAAAGTTAGCTCAGGAATACGAAGAAGCAATAAAACAAATATATAATAATAATTAATAACAAAAAAGAATGAAAGCAGTAGAAATTAAAAAAGACATTTACTGGGTTGGAGCAATAGATTGGAAGCTAAGAAACTTCCATGGCTACCTCACACAAAGAGGATCTACCTATAACGCATACTTAATAATAGATGAAAAAATAACCCTAATAGACACCGTTAAAGGCTATCTAACTAAGGAACTAATAGAAAGGATAGCAGATGTAATTGACCCAAAGAAGATAGATTATGTAATATCCAACCATGTAGAGATGGATCATTCGGGAGCAATGCCAGAGATAATGAAGATGTTGCCCAATGCCAAAGTCATAACCTCACAAGCAGGAGAAAAGGAACATAAAGTAATCTATAAAGAAAATTGGAACTTTCAGGTAGTAAAATCAGGAGACACCCTTAACATCGGCAAAAGAAACCTTCACTTTGTGATGACCCCAATGGTACACTGGCCAGACAATATGGTAACCTATTGCCCAGAAGAGAAGATGCTATTCTCAAACGATGCCTTTGGACAACATATAGCTTCGTCCGAGCGATTTGATTACGAGTATCCGGTAGAGACCATATTGGAAGAGGCAAAGAAGTATTACGCCAATATCGTTTTACCATATTCCTCACAAGTAGTTGGAGTAATGAGTATAGTTCGCACCTTAGAATTAGCCTACATTTGCCCAAGTCATGGCATTATATGGAAAGAGAACATCCCATTAATCCTTGAAAATTACGACAAATGGGCATCCAATAAGACCGATAAGAAGGCCGTAATAGTTTACGATTCCATGTGGGATTCCACCGAAAAGATAGCCCAAAAAGTTAAGCAAGCCTTTGAAGATAAGCAATATCACTACTATATATACGACCTCAAAGACACACATATCTCCGATATAATGACCCAAATCATAGAAGCAGAATATATCTGTATCGGCTCACCAACCCTCAATAAAGGCATTCTACCCACAGTAGCGGCCTTTTTAACCTACCTCCAAGGCTTAGCCCCAAGAGGCAGAAGAGCCATTTTATTCGGAAGTTATGGCTGGGCACAGGCCAATATGAAAGCAATGGAGCGCTACATGGAAGAAAGCAACATAGAAGTAAAACTAAGAATAAACATCAATTTTATTCCAAGTTTAGAGCAACTAAACCAAGTAAAAGAAGAAGTTCTATCAGTGATTTAAGCCCCTTTTCCGCAATGTTTAATTAATAATAAAAGAGGCATCATAATAATTAGCCGCAGGCAAAGTATAATTTAGCTGCCGGCAAAGTGGTCATTTGCTGCCGGCAAAATATAAAGTAGCCGCAACCAAAATAAAACTTAGCCGCAACCAAAAATAAAAAAGCCCGCAGGCAATTGAAATTATACCTGCGGGCAAGATGGTTGTTTCCCTTTATCAAGATGGTTTTTTTCCTTTATTATTTTAGTTTAATAATCTCTGGAGTAATGGACATTTTTAATGGTTTTTTATAGACGTTAGTCTCTAATGGACATTTTTAATGGTTTTTATTTTTCCACTTTTGTT